>Ga0213829_1000045_pt1 | contig 195555 bp, 158 predicted proteins | sample MC6MC0896MG_FD_180665 | JGI IMG/M metagenome (GOLD analysis project Ga0213829, IMG submission 180665) | Enriched soil aggregate microbial communities from Iowa State University, Ames, United States - MC6-MC0896-MG | ecosystem: Environmental > Terrestrial > Soil > Unclassified | place: USA...
ATCTCGGGAATGGTGTAGATCCCGGTCGGCACGTCGTTGACGAAGCGCCAGCTGCCATTGTCGACAATGCTGCCCGCTGCCGAGCGGCCCTGGTCGTGGGCGGCACTGGCCAGGCTCGGCCAGCCGATCACGTCACCGGCGCCATAAATGTTCGGCACGGTGCTGCGGTAGGCTTCGTCGACTTCGATCTGGCCACGACTGTTGACCTTGATGCCGATGTTTTCCAGGCCCAGCTTGTCGGTGTTGCCGGTACGGCCGTTGCACCAGAGCAAGGCGTCGGCCTTGATCTTCTTGCCCGACTTCAAATGCAGGATCACGCCGTTGTCGAGGCCTTCGACCCGCTCGTAGTCTTCGTTATGACGCACGGTGATGTTGTTGTTGCTGAAGTGGTAGCTCAGTGCCTGGGAGATTTCCGAATCGAGGAAGCTCAGCAACTGCCCACGGTTGTCGACCAGCTCGACCAGTACACCCAGGCCGCTGAAGATCGAGGCGTACTCGCAACCGATCACGCCAGCGCCGTAGACAATCAGTTTGCGCGGGGTGTGGCTGAGGCTGAGGATGGTGTCGCTGTCGTACACACGCGGGTGGTTGAAGTCGATGTCAGCCGGGCGGTACGGGCGCGAACCGGTGGCGATGATGATGTGCTTGGCCACCAGCTTTTCGACCACGCCATTGGCGCAGACCACTTCGACGGTTTGCTCGTCGGCAAAGCTGCCGGTGCCGACAAACACGTCGACGCGGTTACGGGCGTAGTAGCCAGTGCGCGAAGCGACCTGCTTGGAGATCACCTTCTCGGCGCTCTTGAGCACGTCCGGGAACGAGAACCAGCGCGGCTCGCCGATGGCACGGAACATCGGGTTGGTGTTGAACTGCATGATCTGCCGCACCGAGTGACGCAGTGCCTTGGACGGGATGGTGCCCAGGTGGGTGCAGTTGCCGCCAACCTGGCGACGGCTATCGACCATCGCCACCTTGCGCCCTGCTTTGGCGGCGTTCATTGCCGCACCTTCTCCGGCCGGGCCGGAACCCAGCACCACTACGTCGTAGTTGTAGACAGCCATGCGTACTCCTTCAAAACTGGCCCGCCGGCCGGTTGGCCGCGGGGCGCGATCATGTCGCCGCGGCGCCATGGAAAAATTCGGGTGCAGTCTAATCAAGCGGGAACGCCGCGCACATTAACCCTTGGTCGCGTCGTAGGCGAATTTTGCCTTCACTACATATCGTGGCAAGCACGCCTGCGTGAGGCGGCCGAATGCCCATCAGTTAAGCAATGGGGCCGCTTTGCGGCCCTTCGCGGGTGAACCCGCTCCCACAGGATCGCGGCTATCTGTGGGAGCGGGTTCACCCGCGAAGGACTGCAAAGCAGCCCCAAAATCAGCAAAACAATGCTATCGGCGGATCAGCGCGGGAAGGCTGGCGGGTTGACCCCGGCCATGTCTTCCATCACGCGCACTACCTGGCAGCTGTAACCGAATTCGTTGTCGTACCAGACGTACAGGACAACACGGTTTTCGTTGCAGATGGTCGCTTCAGCATCAACCACACCGGCGTGGCGCGAGCCAACGAAGTCGGTCGAAACCACTTCCTGCGAGTTGACGTAGTCGATCTGCTTGTGCAGCTCGGAGTGCATCGCGGTCTGGCGCAGGTACTCGTTGATCTCTTCGCGGCTGGTGCCGGTTTCGAGGTTCAGGTTGAGGATGGCCATGGACACGTTCGGCGTCGGTACGCGGATCGCGTTGCCGGTCAGCTTGCCCTTGAGCACAGGCAGCGCCTTGGCAGCGGCGGTGGCAGCACCGGTTTCGGTGATGACCATGTTCAGCGGCGCGGCGCGGCCACGACGGCTGCCCTTGTGGAAGTTGTCGATCAGGTTCTGGTCGTTGGTGAACGAGTGAACGGTTTCGACGTGGCCGTTGATGATGCCGAACTTGTCGTTGACTGCCTTGAGCACCGGCACGATGGCGTTGGTGGTGCAGGAAGCCGCGGAGATGATCTTGTCATCAGCGCTGATTTCACCGTGGTTGATGCCGTGCACGATGTTCTTCAGCGCGCCTTTGCCAGGCGCGGTGAGGATCACGCGGGCAGCGCCTGGGCATGCCAGGTGCTGGCCGAGGCCGTCGGCGTCACGCCATACACCGGTGTTGTCGACGATCAGCGCATCTTTGATGCCGTACTGGGTGTAGTCGACTTCGCTCGGGCTCTTGGCGTAGATAACCTGGATCAGGTTGCCGTTGGCGGTGATGGTGTTGTTGGCTTCGTCGATGGTGATGGTGCCATCGAACGGGCCATGCACCGAGTCACGACGCAGCAGGCTGGCGCGCTTGACCAGATCGTTTTCAGCACCCTTGCGGACAACGATGGCGCGCAGACGCAGGCCGTCGCCACCACCGGTTTTTTCGATCAGGATGCGTGCCAGCAGACGGCCGATACGACCGAAGCCGTACAGCACGACGTCGATGCCCTTGCGCGCCGAAACGTTTTGCTGACCAACCACGTCGGCCAGTTCTTCGCGGACGAACTGCTCGGCGCTGCGGCCATTGCCTTCAAGCTTGAACTTGTTGGCCAGCTTGCCCAGGTCGACCGAAGCGGCGCCCAGTTTCAGCTCGCTCATCGCCTTGAGCAAAGGGAACGTCTCGTGGACAGACAGTTCGGTCTCGTCGGTCTGACGGTGACGCGCAAAGCGGTGCGCCTTGAGGATCGAGATCACCGAACGGTTGATCAGGCTACGGCCATAGATCGAGCTCACCACATTGTTGTTGCGGTAGAGCTGACCGATAAGCGGGATCATGGCTTCAGCCAAAGCTTCACGATCAATCCACTCACCAAGACACTGGTCGGGCTTCTGAGTCACGGGAACCTTCCACATGTAGGGGTAGAAAAAAGGGGCTACATTATGACGCCCCACGGCGTATCGAGCAATGAGCGCCTGTCGTTAACGCTGCACACCGCTGCTTGAGCCCTCGCGAGCCTGACAGCTGGCACCGGCGTCGGTACAATCGACCTCTTTGCCGCAACGCTTGGAGTGCATTCTCCCGTGTCAGTTCTGCGCTTACCGCAATTGTCGGCCCAGGCCGGCAAACAAACCTGGGGCAACTTGCCCGGTGCCGCCCTCAGCCTGGCCATCGCCGAGGCCGCCAGTGGCGCCCGGCGCTTTACCCTGCTGCTGACCGCCGACAGCCAGGCCGCCGACCGTCTCGAGCAGGAGCTGCGCTTCTTTGCCCCGGACCTGCCGGTGCTGCCGTTCCCCGACTGGGAAACCCTGCCATACGATCTGTTCTCGCCGCATCAGGACATCATCTCGCAGCGTATCGCCAGCCTGTACCGGCTGCCGGAGCTGGACCACGGCATTCTTGTGGTGCCGATCACCACCGCCCTGCACCGCCTGGCGCCAACGCGCTTTCTGCTCGGTAGCAGCCTGGTCCTCGACGTCGGCCAGACCATCGATGTCGAGCAGATGCGCAGCCGCCTCGAAGCCAGCGGCTATCGCTGCGTCGACACGGTCTACGAGCATGGCGAATTTGCCGTGCGCGGCGCGCTGATCGACCTGTTCCCGATGGGCAGCAAGCTGCCGTTTCGGATCGACCTGTTCGACAACGAAATCGAGACCTTGCGCACCTTCGATCCAGAGACCCAGCGCTCGATCGACAAGGTCGAATCGGTACGCCTGCTGCCGGCACGCGAATTTCCGATGCAGAAGGAAGAAGTCACCCGCTTCAAGGCACGTTTCCGCGAGCGCTTCGACGTGGATTTTCGCCGCAGCGCGATCTTCCAGGACCTCGCCAGCGGGATCATCCCGGCCGGCATCGAGTACTACCTGCCGCTGTACTTTGAAGAAACCGCGACACTGTTCGACTACCTTCCGGCTGACACCCAGGTGTTCTCGATGCCCGGCGTCGAACAGGCTGCCGAGCATTTCTGGAACGACGTGCGCGGGCGCTATGAAGACCGCCGCGGCGACCTGACCCGACCACTGCTGCCGCCGGCTGAACTGTTCATGCCAGTGGAAGACTGCTTTGCCCGCCTCAAGCAGTGGCCGCGCGTGGTGGTCAGCAGTGACGACCTCGAATCCGGCGCTGGCCGGCAGAGCTTCCCGGCGCGCGAGCTGCCCAACCTGGCCATCGAAGCCAAGGCCAATCAACCCCTGGCGGCACTGTCGGCATTTCTTGAGCAGTTCCCGGGCCGGGTGCTGTTCACTGCAGAATCTGCCGGCCGCCGCGAAGTGCTGCTGGAGCTGCTCGAACGGCTCAAGCTGCGCCCGCAGACCGTTGACGGCTGGACCGATTTCATTACCGGCAAAGAGCGCCTGGCGATCACCATCGCACCGCTCGACTACGGCCTGTTGCTGGACGACCCGGCACTGGCGTTGATCGCCGAAAGCCCGTTGTTCGGCCAGCGCGTGATGCAGCGCCGACGCCGCGAAAAGCGCGGCGAGGCGGCCAACGATGCGGTGATCAAAAACCTCACCGAGCTGCGCGAAGGCGCACCGGTGGTGCATATCGATCACGGGGTCGGCCGCTATCTGGGCCTGGCCACACTGGAAATCGACGGCCAGGCCGCCGAATTCCTCACCCTTGAGTACGCCGAGAACGCCAAGCTGTACGTGCCGGTCGCCAACCTGCACCTGATCGCCCGCTACACCGGCAGCGATGACGCCCTGGCGCCGCTGCACCGGCTCGGCTCGGAAACCTGGCAGAAGGCCAAGCGCAAGGCTGCCGAGCAGGTCCGCGACGTGGCCGCCGAACTGCTCGACATCTATGCCCGTCGCGCCGCACGCAAGGGCTATGCCTTTGCCGATCCTGCAGCCGATTACGCCACCTTCAGCGCCGGCTTCCCGTTCGAGGAAACACCCGATCAGCAGAACGCCATCGACGCGGTGCGCGAGGACATGCTCGCTGCCAAGCCGATGGACCGTCTGGTCTGCGGCGACGTCGGCTTCGGCAAGACCGAAGTGGCCATGCGCGCGGCATTCATCGCCGTGCACAGCGGCCGCCAGGTGGCCGTGCTGGTACCGACCACCCTGCTCGCCCAGCAGCACTACAACAGCTTCCGCGACCGCTTTGCCGACTGGCCGGTAACCGTCGAGGTGATGAGCCGCTTCAAGTCGGCCAAGGACATCGCCACTGCTGCTGCCGATCTGGCCGAGGGCAAGATCGACATCCTGATCGGCACGCACAAGCTGCTGCAGGATGACGTGCGCTTCAAAGACCTCGGTCTGGTAGTGATCGACGAAGAGCACCGCTTTGGCGTGCGGCAAAAAGAGCAGCTCAAGGCCCTGCGCAGCGAAGTCGACATCCTCACCCTGACCGCCACGCCGATCCCGCGCACCCTGAACATGGCCGTGGCCGGCATGCGCGACCTGTCGATCATCGCCACCCCGCCGGCGCGCCGGTTGTCGGTGCGCACCTTCGTCATGGAGCAGAACAACAGCACGGTAAAGGAAGCTCTACTGCGCGAACTGCTGCGTGGCGGCCAGGTGTATTACCTGCACAACGACGTCAAGACCATCGAGAAGTGCGCCGCCGATCTCGCCGAACTGGTACCTGAAGCGCGCATCGGCATCGGCCACGGGCAGATGCGCGAACGCGAGCTGGAACAGGTCATGAGCGACTTCTACCACAAGCGCTTCAACGTGCTGATCGCCTCGACCATCATCGAAACCGGTATCGACGTGCCCAGCGCCAACACCATCGTCATCGAGCGCGCCGACAAATTCGGCCTGGCCCAGCTGCACCAACTGCGCGGCCGGGTTGGCCGTAGCCACCACCAGGCCTATGCCTACCTGCTCACCCCTGCCCGGCAGAAGGTCAGCAGCGACGCCGAAAAACGCCTGGAGGCGATTGCCAACACTCAGGACCTCGGTGCCGGCTTCGTGCTGGCCACCAACGACCTGGAAATCCGCGGTGCCGGCGAGTTGCTTGGCGATGGCCAGAGCGGTCAGATCCAGGCAGTCGGTTTCACCCTGTACATGGAAATGCTCGAACGCGCAGTCAAGGCGATCCGCAAGGGCAATCAGCCAAACCTGGAACAACCGCTTGGCGGCGGCCCGGAAATCAACCTGCGCCTGCCGGCGTTGATCCCGGAAGACTACCTGCCCGATGTGCATGCGCGGCTGATCCTGTACAAGCGCATCGCTTCGGCGGCCGACGAAGAAGGCCTCAAGGACCTGCAGGTCGAGATGATCGACCGTTTCGGCCTGTTGCCGGAGCCAACCAAGAACCTGATCCGCATCACCCTGCTCAAGCTGCAGGCCGAAAAACTCGGCATCAAGAAAGTCGACGGCGGCCCCAACGGCGGCAAGATCGAATTCGAAGCCGAGACCCCGGTCGACCCGCTGACCCTGATTAAGCTGATCCAGGGCCAGCCCAAACGCTACAAGTTCGAAGGCGCTACCCAGTTCCGCTTCCTGGTGCCGATGGAACGCCCGGAAGAACGCTTCAATACCGTGGAGGCGCTGTTCGAGCGCCTCACCCCACAGCCTGCTTGAAGGAAGTTACATGCGTGCCATTCGTTGCCTGACCTTGCTGTTGACGCTGTGTGCGCCGACGGCGTTTGCTGATGGCTTGTATCAGGTGGAAATGCTGCTGGTGCGGCAAAACGATGTGCCGGCGGTGACCAGCCAGTTCGCCCCGGAAGACTGGCGCGCCGGCGCGCCGCGCTTGAGCAAGGAAGCCGAACGGCCACCGGTGCTGACCGACGAAGCGACCCGCCTCGAGGCCACGCCGAGCTACACCGTGCTGCTGCACAAGGCCTGGCAGCAACAGCTCGGCAGCGAGCCCAGCAGCATTGCTCTGGGCGCTGGCGAGGAGCAGTTCGGTCACTTCCCGATCGAGGGCAACCTGAGCCTGGCCGACGGCCGCTTCATCGCCGTGCAGGCGAGCTTCTGGGTCAACCAGCTCGATGGCAACGGTAACGTGCTGCGCAGCGAGCACTTCCAGCAGAGCAATCGCAACATGAAAAGCGGCCAGCTGACCTTCCTCGACGGTGGCCACCTGGCACTTCTGCTCAAGGTCGCACCTGTTGGCGCGCGCAAACTGCCGGAGATGACTCCGGAGATGATGGAGCAGTGACACCGTGACCTCCGACGCAGTCGCCCTGGTGCGCAGCAACATCAGCTGGAAACGCGCCTTCTCCGCTGCGGTTTTGCAACGCGGCCAGCGCTACGCCGAAGAAGACCGGGTACAGATCCTCGACCATGACGACACGCGGATTGAAGCCACCTGTCGCGGTAGCGGCAGCGGCATCTATACCCAGCGCATTTTCATCACTGCGGCAGCTGGCCAGTGCCATGTGCGCGGCCACTGTTCGTGCCCGGTCAGAGAGAACTGCAAGCACTTTGCTGCGGTGCTGTTCGCCCTGCTCGACAGCAGCGCGCCGGCTGAAAGCGACGCCCTGCCCCATCATCTACAGCACTGGCTGCAAGGAATGCAGCAACCGGCCACCGTCAGCCTCGGCGCAGATGACAAACGCGGGCGGATGGTCTGCTATCAGCTGGTACTCCATGAAGACCGCAGCTGCAGCCTGCGCGTGCGCAAAGGCACCGACGATGAGCGTGGCCTGCGCTTCAGCCGGGTACAGTCGCTGTATGACTTTTTGTATGACACGCCGCGCTTCGTCACAGCTGAAGACCTGCGCATCCTGCGCCAGTTGAATGGACAGAACATCCCTTACGACCAGGACCGCGGCTACGCACTCAAAGGCCAGGAAGGCGGCGAATTGCTGCAGCGCGCACTGGACACCGGCCGCGTCCTGTACAGCGACGACCGACCACTGCTGCGCCAGGGCCCGGAGCGCGAGGCCGAGTTCCGCTGGGTGCGCCAGAGCGACGCCACCTATTGCGGCAGCTGGTTCAGCGGCGAGGAGAAGCTGTTCGTGCTGGCACTGGCGCCGCTGTTCTGGCTGGATGTACGCGCCGGTGAAATTGGCCGTGTCAGCCACTCACTCGACCCGCATATAGCCCTGCAACTATCACTGGCACCACCGGTACCCGAGCATCTGGTAGTGCCGCTGAGCCACAAGCTCAACGCCCTCAACCATCAAGTGCCGACCCCGACCCAGGTCAAACAGCAGTTGCTCGAAGATATCCAGCCGACCCCGCGCCTGACCCTGGGCAGTCTCGAGTTCAGCGCATACACGCCCAAGACCGGGCGCATGCAGCGGCAGATGCAACACCGCGCCGCACTGGCGTTCGACTACGACGGCGTGCTGGCAATCGGCAACGACGACAAGCCCCTGACCCGCCTGGTTGGCGCCACCAGCCAGCGCATCCGTCGTCAGCCACAGGCCGAGCAAGCCATGCGCAAGACCCTGCGCGAGCTGGGCTTCAAGCTGGCCACCCGGCAAAGCAAAGCGTTGCCCGACAGTGCCGGCGACATGCATCAGCTTGCCGACGACGAAGCGTGGCTGACATTTGCCCGCGACGGCTTGCCGCGCCTGCGTGAGGCCGGCTGGCACATCGATGTGCACCGCGACTTTGCCTTCAACTTGCAGGAGGTCGAAGACTGGTACGCCAGCGTCGACGAAGCGCCTGGCCACGAATGGTTCGACCTTGAGCTGGGCATCGTTGTCGATGGCCAGCGTCATAGCCTGCTGCCGATCGTGCTGCAACTGCTGCGCAGCAATCCGGAAATGCTGCGCCCCAGCGAACTGGCCCGGCGCAGTGACGATGAGCACTTGCTGCTGGACCTCAACCGCGGCCGCCTCGATAGCCCGCCGCTGCGCGTTGCCCTGCCCTATGGCCGGATCAAGGCCGTGATGGCGACCCTCGGCGAGCTGTACCTGCATGAACATGCAGGCGGCCCGGCGCTGCGCCTGGACCGCGCCGATGCCGCGCGCCTGAGCGACATGGAACACATGCCGCTGCTGTGGGAAGGCGGCGAGCACGTGCGCGGCCTCGGCCGGCGCCTGCGCGATGCACGGGATATCCAGGTCGAGCCGCCGCTCGCGCTCAACGCCACCCTGCGCCCGTACCAGCAACAGGGCTTGAACTGGCTGCAGGCGTTGCGCGAGATCGGCACAGGCGGGATTCTGGGCGACGACATGGGCCTGGGCAAGACTCTGCAGACCCTCGCCCATCTGCTGCTGGAGAAACAACATGGACGCCTGCTGCAGCCAGCCTTGGCGGTGATGCCGACCAGCTTGATCCCCAACTGGATCGACGAAGCCCAGCGCTTTGCCCCCGACCTGCGCGTGCTGGCCCTGCATGGGCCGGCGCGCAGCAAGCACTTCGCCAGCCTAGACCAATACGACCTGGTCCTGACCACCTACGCGCTGGTGCCGCGGGATATAGAGCAGCTGCGCGGGCAGCACTGGCACACGCTGGTGCTGGATGAAGCGCAGAACATCAAGACCAGCACCAGCAAGGCCGCCGTCGCCGTCGGCGAGCTGCAGGCAGGCCAGCGCCTGTGCCTGACCGGTACGCCGATGGAAAACAACCTCGGCGAGCTCTGGTCGCTGTTTCACTTCCTCATGCCCGGCTGGCTGGGCGACAGCAAACGCTTCAATCAGGAATACCGCACCCCCATCGAGCGCCACGGCGATCAGGACCGCCTGGCCCACCTGGCTGGGCGCATTCGCCCGTTCCTGCTGCGTCGTACCAAAGAGCAGGTGGCCAAGGAGCTGCCAGCCAAGACCGAGATGGTGCACTGGGTCGAGCTCAGCGACGCCCAGCGCGACACCTACGAGGCGGTGCGGGTGGCGATGGACAAGAAGGTCCGCGACGAACTTGCCCGTAACGGCGCAGCACGCAGCCAGATCGTGATTCTCGATGCCCTGCTGAAGCTGCGCCAGGTGTGCTGCGACCTGCGCCTGGTCAAGAGTGTCGAGAGCAAGGGTAATCAAGCCGACAAGGGCAAGCTGGGCAGCCTGCTGCAGATGCTCGAAGAGTTACTCAGCGAAGGCCGCCGGGTCCTGTTGTTTTCCCAGTTCACCTCGATGCTGGCGCTGATCGAGCAGGAGCTGATCAAGCGTGATATCCGCTACAGCCTGCTGACCGGCGACACTCGCGATCGGCGCGCACCGGTGCAGCAGTTCCAGCAGGGTGACAGCGAAGTGTTTCTGATCAGCCTCAAGGCCGGCGGCACCGGGCTCAACCTGACCGCCGCGGATACGGTGATCCACTATGACCCATGGTGGAACCCGGCAAGCGAAAACCAGGCGACCGACCGTGCCTACCGGATTGGCCAGGACAAACCAGTGTTCGTCTACAAGCTGATCACTCGCGGTACCGTCGAAGAGAAGATTCAGTTGCTGCAGCAAGAGAAGGCAGCACTCGCCGCCGGCCTGCTCGATGGCGGCCATAGCGGCCAGTGGCGTCTGGGTGATGAAGAGATTGAAGCGCTGTTCGCGCCGCTGCCGGGCAAGCGCAGCCGTTAGGTGAGCCGGGCTGACCTGTCACCTAGGTCAGCTCGGCATTTGTTCAGTCGATCAACTGTGCTTCTTTCAAAGCGCCAAGCGCCTCCAGCCAGCGTGGCTGCTGGCGATAATCGGTGCTGGCAAAACCTTGCCCGCGCATGCCGGCAACCCGTGGCGAAGGCTTGACCTTAAGCCGCTGCGCTGCACTCAAAGCCAGCTCTGCCGCGGCCCGGTCATTACACACCAGGCCCATGTCACAGCCGGCGCTCAAGGCCGCTTCGATCCGGTTGGCGGCATCGCCGACCACATGCGCACCGGCCATCGACAGGTCGTCACTGAAGATAACCCCGGTAAAGCCCAGCTCGCCACGCAGAATGTCCTGCAACCAGCGGCGCGAGAAGCCAGCAGGCTGATTGTCGATCTGCGGGTAGATCACATGCGCGGGCATGACCGCAGCCAACTGACCGCGCAGGCGGGTGAACGGCACCAGGTCAGCCTGGCGCAACTGCTCGAGGCTGCGCTCGTCGGTGGGGATGGCCACGTGCGAGTCGGCCTCGGCCCAACCATGCCCCGGGAAGTGTTTGCCGCAGGCAGCCATGCCGGCTGAGTTCATGCCGCGGATGAACGCGCCGGCCAGTTGCGTGGCCCGCTCCGGATCGCCTTCGAAGGCGCGGCTGCCAACCACTGCGCTGCGCTGGTGATCAAGGTCGAGCACCGGCGCAAAGCTCAGGTCCAGACCGACCGCCAGCACTTCAGTGGCCATCAACCAGCCACATTGCTCGGCCAGGTACTCGGCATTGCGGTTGTCGGCTATCGCGCGCATAGCCGGCAGGCGCACAAAGCCCTGACGCAAGCGCTGCACGCGCCCGCCCTCCTGATCGACAGCCAGAATCAGGTCAGGCCGGATCGCCCGAATCGACGCACACAACTCACGCACCTGGCGCGGGCTGTCGATATTGCGGGCGAAGATGATCAGGCCAGCTACTTCAGGCTGGCGCAGCAACTGCCGGTCCTCGGCAGTCAGCCAGGTACCGGCGATGTCGATCATCAGGGAGCCTTGCAGGCTGGCAGTCATGAAAAGTCCTTCAGGGAATGTCGTGCAGTGAATTATCTGCGAAGCCTGTGCCCGCGCGCCAGTGCCGGCTCAGGCTTTGGCCGGCGTGCCAGCAGGGCTGGTCTTGCTGCGCGGGCGCAGTTGCGCGGCAGCCATGGCCTGGTCGGTGACGCCGCTGTCGGCACGCATACCGGCTGCGAGGAACGGCACCATCAGGCGCATGACCTGCTCGATCGAGGTGTTGATACCAAAGTCGGTTTCGGCGATAGCGCGCAAGGCCTTGATCCCGGACATGCTGAACGCCGCCGCGCCAAGCATGAAGTGCACCCGCCAGAACAACTCGATCGGCGGGATACGCGGCGCGGCATCATTGACCAGCAGCATGTAGCGGCGGAACACCTTGCCGTACATGTCTTCAAGGTAGCGGCGCAGGTGGCCCTGGCTCTGGCTGAACGCCAGGCCGAGCAGGCGCATGAAGATCGACAGGTCATTATTGCTGCGCGGCTGCACCACCAGCGCTTGCTCAACGAGCATCTCCAGCAGCTCTTCAAGGCTCGGCTTGAGTTCCGGCCGGCCCTGGCGGCGCTCGAGTTCACGCTCAAGGCTTGCGCAGAACGGCCCGAGGAAGCGCGAGAAGACCGCCTGGATCAGCGCCTTTTTCGAGCCGAAGTGGTAGTTCACCGCTGCGAGGTTGACGCCAGCCTTGCTAGTGATAAGGCGCAACGAGGTTTCCGCGAACCCCCTTTCCGCGAATAGCTGCTCGGCAGCATCGAGAATGCGTTCAACGGTTTCCGATTGGGCCATGACTACTCGCTACTCCGGGGTGGGGGCCTGACAAACAGTTGTTTGAAACATACGTTTCAAGCTTCTATCTGTCAAGGTTGGCTGACTCACCGGTCGCCATTAAAACACAGCCTCACGTACAGAGCTGCAGGCCACGCCGTGCGTCAGCCCGAGCATCTTCTGCGGCAAGATGCTTGCAGCCAGCCTTCTACTGTATATAATCCCAGTCACTGTATAAAAAGACAGAGCGATCGCCATGTTGAAACTGACGCCACGCCAAGCCGAAATCCTGGCTTTCATCAAACGCTGCCTCGACGACAACGGCTATCCGCCGACCCGCGCGGAGATCGCCCAGGAGCTGGGCTTCAAGTCGCCCAACGCCGCTGAAGAACACCTCAAGGCCCTGGCGCGCAAAGGCGCCATCGAGATGACTCCGGGCGCGTCCCGCGGCATCCGCATCCCTGGCCACGAAGCCAAGGCCGAAGAGAGCGGTTTGCCGATCATTGGCCGCGTCGCTGCCGGTGCGCCGATCCTGGCTGAACAGCATATCGAGCAGTCGTGCAACATCAACCCGACCTTCTTTCACCCGCCCGCTGACTACTTGCTGCGCGTACACGGCATGAGCATGAAGGACGTCGGTATCTTCGACGGCGACCTGCTGGCCGTGCATACCTGCCGCGAAGCACGCAATGGCCAGATCGTGGTCGCACGCATTGGCGACGAAGTCACCGTCAAGCGCTTCAAGCGTGAAGGCAACAAGGTCTGGTTGATGGCCGAGAACCCCGAATTTGCCCCGATCGAAGTCGACCTCAAGCAACAGGACTTGGTGATCGAGGGCTTGAGCGTCGGCGTCATTCGTCGCTGATCCAGGAGGCGTCATGCAGCAAGCAATCCACGTACCGCAGTCAATTCAGTTGCCATTATTCGAAGCGTTTCTGGCCGAACCGGTGCTGCCTGGCCTCAAGGCCAGCGCCCAGGCACGGCAAAAAAACAGCGACCCCGAGCGGTTCAGCGAACTGGCCCTGCGCGGTGCGCCGGGACATTGCCAAAGCCTGCTGGCGCCGGTACTGCGCGACCTGAGCGAAGAAGTGGATGCGCGCTGGCTGACGCTGATCGCCCCGCCGACCAGCCTGACCCAGGCCTGGCTGCGCGATGCCGGGCTCAACCGCGAGCGCATTCTGCTGCTGCACCCCAGCAGCAACAAAAGCGCCTTGCAGCTCACCTGCGAAGCCCTGCGCATGGGCCACAGCCATACCGTAGTAAGCTGGCTGGGTAGCCTCAATGTCACCCTGCGTCAGCAGCTGATCCGCGCCGCCACGGTCGGAAACGCACAAAGCCTGAACATCCGCCTCGGCTGATGTTCAGGCTTCGCCTGTTCTCATCGTGATCGTGTAGGGGTCTGGCACTACTCAGTGCAGAACGCGCGGCCCTTCGTCACGCTCCAACTCGCCTTCCACCAGCTTGCCAGCCATTTGCACCCCGACGCTGAGCATGGCCTTGGCCACTTCGACGTGTTGACCCTGCAAAAACACCTTGGCGTCCTCGGAGAAATCCAGGGTTACCAATGAGCCTTCATCTTCGGCGCGACGCAGCTCGATCCGGCCATCAGGCAACTCTACAATTTCAAGAAAGGACGTCGACATAAAAGGCTGTTCTCCACGAAAGGCGAGCATTGTACCAGCCAAGTGCCTGCTCAGCACTCACTCAACGCATCACGAAAGCGCCTGGCCAGGTCTTTCAAATTGCTCCGCCACTGCTCGAGCTCTGCCCGCGAAAGCGCAGGCTGCTCGGGCTCGTCGAGGTTGATGGCCTGAATCAACGGCTGGGTGACGTCAGTTTTAGCGGTTTTTTTCGCGACAGGTGGTCGGAACAAATCTGCATAAGCGGTCAACATCTGCGCCAGCCAGGTTTGCCGATTGTCTGCCAGTTCGATCAGCTCGGCCAACTCCGGGATGGCCATGCCGGCCAGCACTTCGGCGTCCAGTAGCTGTTCAGCGCGAGCAGCGCCCGCTTGCGGCAGGCGGTAGAAGCCGGAGATTTCGTGACATAACCCAAGCAGCGCACCGTAAAGATGAAACTGCGCCGCTTCGCGCTCAGCCTGCACCAGCCCCTGGGCGTTCATGGCCTGGCTTTGCTCAGCCTTGGCCATGGACTCCAGCGCGAGGCCGGCGAAGAACAGTTTCTGGTTGGTGCGGGTATAGAGTTCCTGGGCCATGGCGGTTGGCCTCCTGAGGGCAGCGTGGCGATCAGCAAGTTTCAGCTATCGCCGGGCACTCTCGCAAGCACAAAAGCCGCAAGCGCAAAAGCAGCGCGGGGCAAGCCTGCTGCTGCGCCTCACCCTGAGGACACAACAGCGGGCTTGCCCCGCGCAGGTGCTGCGGCGCCGGATCAGCGCTTGTCTTCGACCTTCCAGGCCTTGCCGTCGTAGAACGCCTTCCAACCGGTCGGCTTGCCGTCAACTTCGGACTGCACGTACTGCTCCTTGGTCTTGCGGCTGTAGCGGATCACGGTCGGGCGACCGTCTGGATCCTTGGCAGGCGCTTCACAGAGGAAGTGGTACTTGGGATCGATCTCATCCTTGTGCGGGATGATTTCTTTCACCAATGGCGCGCGAGTTTCCCGGTTTTTCGGGAACTGGCTGGCCGCCAGGAACAAGCCCGAGGCACCGTCACGCAGCACGTAGGTGTCATCGACCTTCTCGCACTTGAGCTCAGGCATTTCCACCTTGTCCATCTTCGGTGGCGCTGCTTCGCCGTTCTTGAGCAGCTTGCGAGTGTTTTTGCAGGCCGGGTTGGTGCAACCGAAGAACTTGCCGAAACGGCCGGTCTTGAGCTGCATTTCGCTGCCGCACTTGTCGCACTCAAGGCTCGGACCTTCGTAGCCCTTGATCCGGTAGCTGCCCTGCTCGATTTCGTAGCCAACGCAATCCGGGTTGTTACCGCAGATGTGCAGCTTGTGCTTCTCGTCCAGCAGGTAGGCATCCATCGCCGTGGCGCAGATCGGGCAACGGTGCTTGCCGAGCAGCACGCGCGATTCGGACTCACCCTCGTCGTCCGCGGCGATTTCGTCGCCGGGGACCAGGTTGACGGTCGCCTTGCAGCGCTCTTTAGGCGGCAGGGTGTAACCCGAGCAACCGAGGAACACGCCGGTAGAGGCGGTACGAATCATCATCGGCCGGCCACATTCCTTACAGGCGATGTTGGTCATGGTCGGCTGGTTGGCGCGCATGCCGTTCTCGGGAGACTCAGCGGTTTGCAGCTTTTTGCTGAAATCGCCGTAGAACTCGTCGAGTACGTTTTTCCAGTCACGTTCGCCCTGGGCGACGTCGTCGAGGTTCTCTTCCATGCCGGCGGTGAAGCCGTAGTCCATCAGGTCGGAGAAGCTCTCGGACAACCGCTCGGTAACGATGTCGCCCATCTTCTCGGAGTAGAAGCGGCGGTTGTGCAGGGTGACGTAGCCGCGGTCCTGGATGGTGGAAATGATCGCTGCATAGGTCGACGGGCGACCGATACCGCGTTTTTCCATTTCCTTGACCAGGCTGGCCTCGGTGAAGCGCGCCGGCGGTTTGGTGAAGTGCTGGCTTGGATCAAGTTTGATCAACTTGAGCACTTCGCCCTGGCCCATGTCAGGCAGCACGTCATCTTCGCCTGGCTTGCTCTGCTGCGGCAGGACGCGGGTGTAACCGTCGAACTTGAGGATGCGGCCCTTGGCGCGCAGCTCGAAGTCACCGGCCTTGACCGTGACGCTGGTCGACAGGTACTGCGCGGGTGGCATCTGGCAGGCCAGGAACTGGCGCCAGATAAGCTCGTACAGGCGCTCGGCATCGCGTTCCATGCCAGTCAGCTTGCTTGGATGGGTCGCCACATCGGACGGACGAATCGCTTCGTGCGCCTCCTGTGCGCCGGCCTTGCTGCCGTAGACGATCGGCGCTTCCGGCAGGTACTGCTTGCCGAACTCGCGCTCGATGTAGCTGCGGGCCATTTCCACGGCATCGGCCGAGAGGTTGGTCGAGTCGGTACGCATGTAGGTGATGTAGCCGGCTTCGTACAGACGCTGGGCCATCATCATGGTCTTCTTCACGCCATAGCCGAGGCGATTGCTCGCCGCTTGCTGCAGGGTCGAAGTGATGAACGGCGCCGACGGCTTGCTGCTGGTCGGCCGGTCTTCACGCTTGGCGACGGTGTAGCTCGACGACTTGAGCTGATCCAGGGCAGCCATGGCCTGGGCTTCGTTGAGCGGCTTGAAGGCTTCACCCTTCTCGCGCGCTACTTCAAAGCGGACCTTGGCGTCCTTGGCGGTGCCGAGGTCGGCGTGTACTTCCCAGTACTCTTCCGGGTTGAACGCACGAATCTCGCGCTCACGCTCGACCACCAGCTTGACCGCTACCGACTGCACACGGCCGGCAGACAGGCCACGGGCAATCTTCGACCACAGCAGCGGCGAGACCATATAGCCCACCACACGGTCGAGGAAGCGCCTCGCCTGCTGGGCGTTGACCCGGTTGATGTCCAGCTCACCTGGCTGCGAGAACGCCTCCTGGATGGCCTTTTTGGTGATCTCGTTGAACACCACGCGCTTGTAGCGGGTGTCATCACCACCGATGGCTTCACGCAGGTGCCAGGCGATTGCCTCCCCTTCGCGGTCCAAGTCGGTCGCGAGATAGATGGTGTCGGCATCTTTGGCCAGGCGGCGCAGCTCTTCGATGACCTTTTCCTTGCCGGGCAAGATCTCGTACTTGGCTTTCCAGCCAGCGTCCGGATCGACACCCATGCGCGAGACCAACTGGCGGCGAGCCTTTTCTTTCGGCGTCAGTACCGGTGCCTCAGCCGCAGCTGCCTTGCCACGTTTGGCCGCCGGCTCCTTACTGGCGCTGGCCGAACCGCTGGTGGGAAGGTCACGGATGTGGCCGATACTCGACTTCACCACGTACTGGTTGCCCAGGTACTTGTTGATGGTCTTGGCCTTGGCCGGGGATTCCACAATGACCAGCGATTTGCCCATGGATCGGTGTATTCCTGAATCTGAAAATTAAAAATCGCGTCAGGTGCCGCACGCGGCACCGCTATATATAGTGGCTACAGGGTCAGGTCAAGCGCGCTCGACTAACCGCTGGCCTGTTCGGACGGGCCAAAACGCCCCTCCTCGGCCGTGACCAGAGCAAAGCGCGGGACCTGCTCGCCGTCAACTTCGACCGATTCGACAAACATTGCCAAGGGTCGCACCCACAGCCCGTAATCACCATACAGGCATTGGTAGAACACCATCCACTCTTCGCTTTCAGAATGGCGGGCTGCGCCGAACACACGATACTCAGGCCCTTTGTAATGCCGGTACACGCCTGGCTGTATGTGCATGTTGCTGACCCTCGTGATAAATCCTGTAAAAAACAAAAACCGGGGCACATGGCCCCGGCTGCTGTCTTGCGCCGCGATCAGACGCGTTCGAAGACAGTGGTGATGCCTTGGCCTAGGCCGACACACATGGTGGCGACGCCGAGGGTACCGCCATTCTGCTTCATGACGTTGAGCAAGGTGCCGGAAATTCGCGCACCGGAGCAACCAAACGGATGACCCAGGGCAATGGCGCCGCCGTGCAGGTTAACCTTCTCATTCATCTTGTCGAGCACTTTCAAATCTTTCAGCACCGGCAGGGCCTGTGCAGCGAAGGCTTCGTTGAGCTCGATGAAGTCGATATCGGCCATGCTCAAGCCGGCACGCTTGAGCGCTTTCTGCGTCGAAGGCACCGGGCCGTAACCCATGATAGCCGGGTCAACACCGGCCACCGCCATCGAGCGAAGCACCGCCAGCGGCTGGATGCCCAGGTCCATGGCGCGCTGACCGGACATGACGATCATGCACGAAGCGCCATCGGTAATCTGCGACGAGGTACCGGCAGTGACGGTACCACCTTTGGGGTTGAACGCAGGCTTGAGCGAGGCCAGGCCTTCGAGGGTGGTTTCCGGACGAATGGTTTCATCGAAGTCAAAGACCTTGAGGAAGCCATTCTCGTCATAGCCCTGCATCGGGATGATCTCGTCCTTGAACTTGCCCTCGACCGTGGCCTTGTGCGCCAACTGATGCGAACGCACGGCGAAAGCATCCTGTTGTTCGCGGCTGATGCCGTGCATCTTGCCGAGCATCTCTGCAGTCAGACCCATCATCCCGGAGGCCTTGGCAGCGTGCAAGGACATGTGCGGGTTGGGATCGACACCGTGCATCATGCTGACGTGACCCATGTGTTCGACACCGCCGATGACGAATACGTCACCGTTGCCGGTCATGATCGCCTGGGCAGCTGTGTGCAGTGCGCTCATCGACGAGCCGCACAGGCGGCTGACGGTCTGCGCCGCCGAGGTGTGCGGAATCTGGGTCATCAGCGAGGCCATGCGGGCGATGTTCCAGCCCTGCTCCAGGGTCTGGTTGACGCAGCCCCAGATCACGTCCTCGACTTCTTTCGGGTCGACCTTGTCGTTGCGCTCGAGCAACTTGCTGATCAGGTGCGCCGACATGTCTTCGGCGCGGGTGTTGCGGTGCATGCCACCCTTGGAACGACCCATCGGGGTCCGACCGAAGTCGACAATCACCACGTCTCTTGGATTCAGGCTCATATCAATACTCTCGCTCTAACTCGTTGGGCGCTCAGTTGAAGAAACGCTGGCCGGTCTTGGCCATTTCGCGCAGCTTCGCGGTGGGGTGGTACAGCGGCCCCAGGTCGGCGTACTGGTCAGCCAGGGCGACGAACTCGGCAACCCCGATCGAGTCGATGTAGCGCAATGCACCACCGCGGAAGGGAGGGAAGCCGATACCGTAGACCAGGCCCATGTCGGCCTCGGCTGCGGTTTCGACAATGCCGTCTTCCAGGCAGCGGACGGTTTCCAGGCACAGCGGGATCATCATCCAGTTGATGATGTCCTCGTCGCTGACTTCTCGCTGCTCGAAGACAATCGGCTTGAGCACTTCGAGCACGCTCTCGTCGGCAACCTTTTTCGGCTTGCCGCGCTTGTCGGTCTCGTAGGCGTAGAAGCCCTTGCCGTTCTTCTGGCCCAGGCGTTTGGCTTCGTACAAGGCATCGATGGCGGTGCGGCGATCGTCCTTCATGCGGTCCGGGAAGCCTTCAGCCATGACGTCGCGACCGTGATGGCCGGTGTCGATGCCGACCACGTCCATCAGGTACGCAGGACCCATCGGCCAGCCGAATTTCTCCATGACCTTGTCGATGCGCACGAAGTCGACACCGGCGCTGACCAGACGAGCAAAGCCGCCGAAATACGGGAACAGTACGCGGTTGACCAAGAAGCCTGGGCAGTCATTGACCACGATCGGGTTCTTGCCCATTTTCTTGGCATAGGCAACGGTGGTGGCCACGGCCACTTCGCTGGACTTCTCGCCACGGATCACTTCCACCAGCGGCATCATGTGCACCGGGTTGAAGAAGTGCATGCCGACGAAGTTCTCCGGACGCTTGAGGGCCTTGGCCAACAAGTTGATGGAGATGGTCGAGGTGTTGGAGGCGAGAATCGCGTCCTCTTTGACCTGACCTTCGACTTCGGCCAGAACGGCTTGCTTGACCTTGGGGTTCTCGACTACAGCTTCGACCACGATGTCGACATTGGCGAAGTCGCCGTAGGACAAGGTCGGGCGAATCGCATTGAGCGCCTCGGCCATTTTCGCCGGGGTCAGGCGACCCTTCTCGACACGATTGCCGAGCAGCTTGGAGGCTTCGTTCAGGCCCAGCTGGATGGCATCCTCGCGGATATCCTTCATCAGGATCGGGGTACCTTTGACCGCCGACTGATAGGCGATACCACCGCCCATGATGCCAGCGCCGAGTACGGCAGCCTGCTTCACGTCATTGGCGATCTGGTCGTGCGCCTTGGCCTTGCGCTTGAGCTCCTGGTCATTCAGGAACAAGCCGATCAGGCTGGCAGCGACGGGCGTCTTGGCCAGTTTGGCAAAGCCTGCAGCTTCCACTTCCAGCGCTTTGTCACGACCGAAGTTGGCGGCTTTCTGGATGGTCTTGATCGCTTCGACCGGCGCCGGGTAGTTCGGCCCGGCCTGGCCGGCAACAAAACCTTTGGCGGTTTCGAAGGCCATCATCTGCTCGATCGCGTTGAGCTTGAGTTTTTCCAACTTGGGCTGGCGCTTGGCCTTGTAGTCCAGTTCACCGCTGATGGCCCGCTTGATCAGGTCCAGCGCTGCAGCCTGCAGCAGCTCCGGGGTGACCACGGCATCAACGACGCCAACCTTGAGGGCGTCTTCGGCGCGGTTTTCCTTGCCCGAGGCAATCCACTCGATGGCATTGTCCGAGCCGATCAGGCGCGGCAGGCGCACGGTACCGCCAAAGCCTGGGTAGATGCCCAGTTTGACCTCCGGCAGGCCGATCTTGGCGGTACTGGACATCACCCGGTAATCAGCTGCCAGGCACATTTCCAGGCCGCCACCCAGTGCGATGCCGTTGATCGCGGCAACAGTAGGTACGCCGAGGTCTTCGAAATCATTGAAGATGCGGTTGGCTTCCAGGTTGCCAGCGACCAGCTCGGCCTCGGGCAGCTTGAAGTTGTCGACAAACTCAGTGATGTCGGCGCCGACGATGAACACATCCTTGCCACTGCTGACGATGACGCCCTTGACCGAGGCGTCGCTCTTGATGGCGGCCACGGCCTGACGCAGATCGTCCAGGGTCAGGCGGTTGAACTTGTTGACGGACTCACCCTTGAGGTCGAACTTCAGTTCGACGATGCCGCTTTCAAGAGCCTTAACCGTGATGGCTTTACCTTCGTAAATCATCAACTGATCTCCACGATATGGAAGCTAAACTGTACACGCCGGACGCTGGCTAAACCCTGTCACAACAGCGGCTTGGTCAGGCACACCCGTCAGCGCGATAGTCGGGATTGGCATGAACGGCGCAACATACAAACGCTCAATTCATACGCCCGTTTGATTTGGGTACGCACACATTCTCCGAAAAGGTCGGCGTTGTCAAATCCTCCCTGAGGAGGTGAAAACGCGACTTTCCGGTCATTTTGTAGCGACTAGGTATCAACCTTGATGACAGTGATCGCCAGCCATTCATGCCAGCGATAAGCCCTTGGCGGGCAGCAGAAGCTGCGCCAGGCACCGGCAAAAAATGCGCAGCAGGCTATAGTCACTCTCGCAAGCAAAGTATCCCGGCCTGCCTGGCCTTTCTGCGGCAGCAGAACGCATCGCGGGGCACCCCTGCCGATCCGCCACCTAAGCATGGGTGGCGGATCGGCAGGGGTGCCCCGCGATGTCGTTACGAAGGGTTAAGCGAGGTCTTCGAGGGTTTGCGCAATGTTCTGCAACACAGATTCATCACCGCGCTCGCCCCAGTACAGGGCAACCATTTGCGTGGTGGCCTCAATCATGTAGACATTGCTCGGCAACACCGCCAAGGCCTTGGCCAGGCGCGGATCTTCGCAAGGCTCACGCCACTTGTTCCACCACACCCCAGGGCTGACCTGCCAATACGCCCAGCAGTCATCCCGGCCCTTGCGCCGCGGCCGATGGTACTGCGGGCACGGGCTCGGCGGCTGCTGTTCGAGCCAGTGCGGCCACTGCTGCGGCGCCAACTGCATGGCCAGGCCAATGCGCCTGCCGGCCAGGCGCAGGCTCATCTGTTCGCTTTGTTTGCGTGATGGACGCAGCCAGGCAAGTGGGCTGAGAATCAGCGCAAGGATTGACACCACCAGCCATACCGTCATATCTGTAGATCCCATAAAGCGTTGCAAATGAGCTGGTTAGCCAGGTTTCACGGTAAACCGCCACAAAGCGACCATACTTCTACTATCGCGATTGTCAGGAGCACCTCCCATGTCCTACGAACATCTTCTGGTCGCTGTCGACCTCACCGAAGAATGCGATCCGGTGATCAAGCGCGCCAAGGCAATCGCTTCGGCGAGCGGCGCCAAGGTATCGCTGGTGCATATCGTCGAACCGATGGCCATGGCCTTTGGCGGCGACGTACCGATGGACCTGTCGCAGCTGCAGCAACAGCAGTTCGACCAGGCCAAGGAACGCATGGATCGCCTGTTCAACAAGTACCCGGATATCAACCGGGGTGATTCGCACCTGGTCTACGGCCAGCCGCGCCAGGAAATCCACCAGTTGGCCAAGGATCAGAAGTGCGACCTGATCGTGGTCGGCAGCCACGGTCGCCACGGCCTGGCACTGCTGCTAGGCTCCACCGCCAACGATGTGCTGCACGGCGCGCCGTGTGATGTGCTGGCAGTACGCCTGCTGAAGAAAGACTGAAAAATGCACTGATGCCATCGCGGGCAACCCCGCGATGGCTGATGGCCGCTTAGCCTTCCAGCTCTGCCCAGCGCTCGACCAGAACATCCAGCTCGCCCTGTAGCTTCTCGAGCTTGGCCAGCACCTCGGACGTCTCGCCGATCGGGCGCTGGTAGAAGTTCGCCGAAGCCACTTCTTCCTGAAGCTTGGCCATGGCTTTCTCGATCACGTCGATCTGCCCTGGCAACGCCTCCAGCTCACGCTGCAGCTTGTAGCTGAGCTTCTTCTTGCTCGCCTCTACCGGTGCAGCAGCAACTGGCGCGGCCACGTCGGCAGCCTTTTCGACCACGGCGCTGTTGAGCTCGGACTTGCCACCCTTGCTTTCGGTGACGCCCAGCAGCTTCGGCGAGCCGCCCTGACGGATCCAGTCTTCGTAGCCGCCGACGTATTCCTGAACCTTGCCGCCGCCTTCGAACACCAGGGTGCTGGTCACCACGTTGTCGAGGAAGGCCCGGTCGTGGCTGACCATCAGCACGGTGCCCTTGTAGTTGCACAGGACTTCTTCGAGCAGCTCGAGGGTTTCCACATCGAGGTCGTTGGTCGGTTCGTCCAACACCAGCAGGTTGGCTGGCTTGCTGAACAGCTTGGCCAGCAGCAGACGCGCACGCTCACCTCCGGACAAGGCTTTGACCGGCGTCCGGGCACGCTGCGGGCTGAACAGGAAGTCGCCCAGGTAGCTCAGCACGTGACGGTTCTGGCCGTCGATTTCGATGAAGTCGCGCCCCTCGGCGAGGTTCTCGATGACAGTCTTTTCCAGATCGAGCTGGTGGCGCATCTGGTCAAAATAGGCCACTTCCAGCTTGGTGCCGCTCTCGACCTTGCCCGACGTCGGCTGCAAGTCACCCAGCATCAGTTTGAGCAGGGTGGTCTTGCCGGTACCGTTGGCGCCGAGCAGGCCAATCCGATCCTGACGCTGCAGGACCATGGAGAAGTCCTTGACCAGCATCGGCCCGTTCGGGTGCGAGAAGCTGACGTTCTCCAGCAGCATCACTTGCTTCCCGGATTTTTCCGCGGTGTCGATCTGGATGTTGGCCTTGCCCTGACGCTCACGGCGCTCACCACGCTCGACGCGCAGCTCCTTGAGCGCACGCACGCGGCCTTCGTTACGGGTGCGGCGGGCCTTGATGCCTTGGCGAATCCACACTTCTTCCTGGGCCAGGCGCTTGTCGAACAGCGCGTTGGCGGTCTCTTCGGCCGCCAGCGCGGCTTCCTTGTGCACCAGGAAACTGGCGTAGTCGCCGTTCCAGTCGATCAGCCCACCGCGGTCCAGTTCAAGGATGCGGTTGGCCAGGTTTTGCAGGAAGGAACGGTCGTGGGTGATGAACAGCACCGCGCCGCCAAAGCCGCTCAAGGCTTCTTCCAGCCAGGCAATCGCACCGATGTCCAGGTGGTTGGTTGGCTCATCGAGCAGCAGCAGGTCAGGTTCGGAAACCAGCGCCTGGGCCAACAGCACACGGCGACGCCAGCCACCGGAGAGCTCGGCCAGGGTCTTGTCGGCAGGTAGCTGCAAGCGGCTCAGGGTGCTGTCGACCACTTGCTGCAAACGCCAGCCATCGCGCGCTTCGAGCTCGTGCTGGACGTGCATGAGCTTGTCCAGATCTTCGTCGTTATGGATGTTCTGGCTAAGGTGGTGATACTGCGCGAGCAGCTCGCCTACGCCGTCCAGGCCAGCCGCGACCACGTCGAACACAGTCCGCTCGTCGGCCACCGGCAGTTCCTGCGGCAGCTCGCCGATTTTCAGCGCGGGTGCGCGCCAGACCGAGCCGTCATCAGGCTTTTGCTCGCCCTTGATCAGGCGCAGCATGCTCGACTTGCCGGTACCGTTGCGGCCGATGATGCACACCCGCTCACCTCGGGCGATCTGCCAGGAAACCTTGTCCAGCAGCGGCATCGCGCCGAATGCAAGGGACACATCGCTTAATTTGAGCAGGGTCATGATCATCTCCAAAAACTGGGCGCGTATTCTACCTGACTTGACCCTCGCCAGCACTAAGTCAGCGTGTGTATCAAGGCTTTGCGATATCCGGTCGCCGATAACACCCCGATACAACCGCAGTGCTTTCGCCGGTAGCCGGCAACCGGCTAAGCTAACGCCATACAACAGTGCTGGCACCGCCGTCACTTTCCCATGGTTCAACTGCCCGGACGTATCATGCGCAGCCGCCTGTTACAGATTGCTTCATGCCTGCTGCTGACTGCCGCCACCGCGAGTGCGGCACAGGCCATCGACCTTAGCCAGCAGCGTCAGTACTACGACGAAGCCAAACGCGCCCTGGCCAAGGGCGACAAAGGTCCCTACCTGCGCTACTCGCAGGCCCTCAGTGACTATCCACTGACCCCCTATCTGGCGTACGACGAACTCACTGCTCGCCTGAAGAGCGCCAGCAACGAAGAGATCGAGGGTTTTCTGGCCCAACACGGCGACCTGCCACAAGCCAACTGGATGAAACTGCGCTGGTTGCGCTGGTTGTCCGAGCGCGGCGAGTGGGCCACCTTCGCCAAGTACTACGACCCCAAGCTCAACTTCACCGAGCTGGACTGCATCAACGGTCAGTACCAGCTCAGCACCGGCAAACGCGCCGAAGGCTTTGCCAGCGCTGCCAAGCTGTGGAACGTGGGCAAGTCGCAACCTGCTGCGTGTGACACGCTGTTTGCGATGTGGGCGGCCGAGGGTCAGCTCACCGAAGCCAGACGCTGGGAGCGAGCCAAACTGGCCGCACAGGCGCGCAACTACCCATTGGCGAACAATCTGGTCAAGACCCTGACCACCCTCGCCCCCCAGGGCCAATTGCTGATCGATGTGGCGCAGAAGCCCGAGCTGCTCAACCAGCCGTCGCGTTTCACCCCGGTCAACGAGGCAATGTCCGACGTGGTCAGCCTAGGCCTGCGCCGGCTGGCACGCCAGGACCCCGAGCGGGCCATGGCGCTGCTCGATGACTATGCCCAGCGCATGCATTTCTCGCGCGACGAAAAGGTTGCCATCGCCCGCGAGATCGGCCTGACCCTGGCTCGCCGCTACGACCCGCGCGCGCTCGACCTGATGACCCGTTACGATCCGGAGCTGCGGGACAACACCGTCAGCGAATGGCGCCTGCGCCTGCTGCTGCGCCTGGGCCGCTGGGAAGATGCCTACGAGCTGACCAAGCGCCTGCCGCAGGAGTTGGCCGCCAGCAGCCGCTGGCGCTATTGGCAGGCGCGCAGCCTGGAACTGGCACAGCCGAACAACGCGCAGATCCCGTTGCTGTACAAAGCGGTCGCGCGTGAGCGTGACTTCTATGGCTTCCTGGCCGCAGATCGGGTGCAGACACCCTACCAGCTGAACAACAAACCGCTGGTGCTCAGCCCGCAGCTGGTCAACAAGGTGCGCAACACCCCGGGCGTGCGCCGCGCACTGGAATTCCATGCCCGCGGCCAGATCGTCGAGGGCCGACGCGAGTGGTACCACGTCAGCCGCCACTTCAACCGCGACGAAATGGTCGCCCAGGCCCGGCTGGCCTACGACCTGCGCTGGTACTTCCCGGCGATTCGCACCATCAGCCAGGCGCAGTACTGGGACGACCTGGATATTCGCTTCCCGATGGCGCACCGCGACACCCTGGTGCGCGAAGCCAAGGTCCGCGGCCTGCACTCGAGCTGGGTGTTTGCCATCACCCGCCAGGAAAGCGCCTTCATGGAAGACGCCCGCTCGCCGGTGGGCGCCAGCGGCCTGATGCAACTGATGCCAGCCACCGCCAAGGAGACTGCACGCAAGTTCAGCATCCCGTTGGCGTCACCGGCCCAGGTACTCAACCCGGACAAGAACATCCAGCTCGGCGCCGCCTATCTGAGCCAGGTACATGGTCAATTCAACGGCAATCGGGTGCTGGCATCGGCCGCCTACAATGCCGGGCCAGGGCGCGTGAGGCAGTGGCTCAAAGGCGCCAAACACTTGAGCTTCGATGTCTGGGTCGAGTCGATCCCGTTCGATGAAACCCGCCAGTACGTGCAGAACGTGCTGTCGTACTCGGTGATCTACGGGCAAAAGCTCAATTCACCGCAGCCGCTGGTGGACTGGCACGAGCGTTACTTCGACGACATGTAATCGAGCCACCCTAAGCTCAAGCCCGCTGCCATCGGCTGCAGCGGGCTTGAGCTGGCGGCTTACTCCAGCACTTCTACCGGCATGCCCACGGCAATCTCACCCGGCCCATCCACCGCCAGGTTCTGCCCGAACAGCACATCGCCGTCACGCTCACGAAATGTCTTCAGGGTGGCCAGCGGTTCGCGGTCAGCACTGCGCTCGCCCGTGTGCGGGTCAAGGGTAGTGAATATGCAACGAACGCTGGGTTTGAGGATGCGATAAGTCAGCGCACCGATGCGGATCCGCTTCCAGCCGTCTTCGGCAAACGCTGCGCTGCCCTGCACCACCAGATTGGGCCTGAAACGCAGCATCTCCATCGCCCGGCCAACCCGCCGGCTCAGCTCATCCAGTGATCCCTGGCCGATCAGCAGCAACGGAAAGCCATCCGGAAACGCCGCACGGTCGCTGTTCAAGCCATAGCCGCTGGGCAGGTAACGCGCGCGCGGCTCGGGGCAATACACCAGCCGCACCGGCTTGCCGAGCAGTTGGCTCAACCACAGCGCAGCAGCGTCGCCTGCATCTGGCACGCGCAAGGTGTCGCGCCAGATGGTCACACCGCGCAAGTCTTCGTCGTCCGCCGGCACGGCGACCAGCAGCGGTGCCTGCCCTGGCGTCTCCAGCAGCAGATCACCACTGGCAGCGACCGTGGCACTGAGCTGACTCAGCAGTGGCCAGGCGCGCTGGGTCAGGAAGCGTCCGTTGCCCTCCTCTACCACCAGCCAGCGGCGGTCGCCTTCCAGGCCGAGCAGACCTACCGGCGAGGCCTGCAGGCTTTGCGCCCGACACGACTTCACCGGATACCGATACAACTCACTTACAAACATCCCTGCCCGCCTCATGCCAGTGCAAAAACGCCTAGCTTATACCCAGCAGGACGCGCGCAGGTATCAGGCCGGCGCGTGATCAAGCATCAGGCGCTGCCGCACCACCTCTACCAGACGGTCTGGCTGGAATTTGGACAGGAAGTTGTCACAGCCGACTTTTTTCACCATCGACTCGTTGAAGCTACCCGACAACGAGGTATGCAGCACTACGTACAGGCCACGCAGACGCGGATCGCTACGGATCTCGGTGGTCAGGCGGTAGCCGTCCATTTCCGGCATTTCGGCGTCGGTGAAAATCATCAGCAGTTTTTCACACAGGTCTTCACCGGCATCTGCCCAGGCCTTGAGCATGCGCAAGGCCTTCAGGCCATCGCTGGCCACATGCAGTTTGACGCCCAGTTGCGACAAGGTATCGCGCAACTGCGCCAGGGCCACGGTGGAATCGTCCACCAGCAATATCTCGCGGCCGCGCGCCTTGGCCAGTACCGGATCGGCAAGCTTGTCGCCGGACACCTTGGCGTTGTACGGCACGATCTCGGCCAGCACCTTCTCGACGTCGATGATCTCGACCAACTGCTCTTCGACCTTGGTGATCGCCGTCAAATAATGCTGGCGACCGGCACTGGTCGGCGGCGGCATGATGGCTTCCCAGTTCATGTTGACGATGCGATCGACACCGCCGACCAGAAACGCCTGCACCGAGCGGTTGTACTCGGTGACGATGATGGTGCTGTCCGGGCCTGGTTGCAGCGGGCGCATGCCAATCGCCTGGGACAGATCGATCACCGGCAAGGTCTGCCCGCGCAGGTTGACCACCCCACACACATAAGCGTGACGCTGCGGCATCAAGGTCAACTTGGGCAGCTGCAGCACTTCCTGCACCTTGAACACGTTGATGGCGAACAACTGACGGCCCGCCAGACGGAACATCAGGATTTCCAGGCGGTTCTCACCTACCAGTTGCGTACGTTGGTCTACAGTGTCGAGAATGCCAGCCATTGGAAGCCCCCAGGCGCGTATCGGGAAAATGTAATCATCTGCTCTGTATCGGCGGGTAAACCGGCAGCTTGACCCTAGTCAGCAAATCCAGACCAGGCGATTGATATCACTTTACCATCATGCTTTACTGCTTCGACACTTTCAGCAACACCTGTTACGGCGGCGTAACCAGCAACGCCCCTCAGGGTTTCCCCTATGCCGCAATCAGGCCTAACCTGATGTTCGCGATATCCATTAGCCATTAATGTGACGCCATTCTCATTGCATGAATGGAGTCAGGCTTTTGCTAGCAATCGTTTCGGTGTTGCCCAGCCCGCTCCAGCCCACCGTGCTGGAGGCTCAGGATGGATAGCTGCGTGCCGCCCGGCGCCGAGCTGCCGGAATTCCTGCGGGATGCACAGCGCTTGTTGAGCCAGGCGCAGGAGTGCCTGCTACACCTGCAACTGATCGACAATGATCCAGATGCCTGCCGGTGCCTCAACGACACCCTCACCAAGCTGGCCAAGCGCGCCGAGCAACTGGGCCTTGACGAGGTCGCCCACTACAGCTCCGCCCTGCACCATCTGCTCGCACCTGCCTGCGGCCAGCGACACCTGCATAGCACAGCACTGCCGGCAGTCGAAGCCTGCCTGAACCTGCTGGACTGGCAACTGGAGCTGGTCGATGCACAAACCGGACAACTGAACCTGGACCGCAGCGAGCAGGCAGTGCTTCTGGATGATCTGGCCAGCGCCCTGCAAGGGTCAGCCAGGTCGCCATCGGAATCACCGCCAAACGTACAGTAAGTTCGGCATTCGTCTGCAACTAAGTCAATCAAGCTGCATTTATCAGCCAGACACTTGGCAAGTTCCGAATGGCCGCTTGAGTAATAGTCGTTAGTTGCAGTGCTCGATTATGCACGCACTCGCCAATGCTGGCTTTTTGATAGTTATGCCAGACCCGGCCAGATCGTTTTGAGCCCGTGAATACGGCGGTTTGAGACCCCTGAGCAAGGCGACCAAACACAACTTAAGTGATACCATGCGCGCCAATGAATGCAGCCCATGCAGATAGCCGTCAATTGAACAGATGCTTTTAATTGATTGTGAGCAGGACGCCAAAGCCGCTGACTAGACACGTGCAAGGCCTCCAATAGCATTAACTCAGTGGCTTTCCAATTTATGTTCCCACGTTTGAATCTTACCCCGCGCCACTGCTCTCGCAGCGCCGTGGCGCGCTGGACGACCGCGGCGCTATGCGTGGCGTCACTGAGCGCTAACGTGGCACTGCACGTAAAAGCCTTGCCGATGCCGATCGGCCTGATCCTGCTGCAGATGGCGGCCCTGCTTGGCGCCGCCTGGCAATGGCACCAGTGGGCCCGCTCGATCAGCCTGCGCCCCGCAGAACTGGCCGAGCGCATGCTCAAGGTCCAGGAGAACGAACGCCAGCGTCTGAGCCGTGAATTGCATGATGATATCGGCCAATTGCTCACAGCAGCGAAGCTGCAGTTGGACTGGCTCCAGCGGCGCCTGCCAAGTGAGCTGCTGAGCCATGCCAGCAGCTTGCGCAGCACCCTGGATGAGGCCTTGAACAGCGTGCGTGATGTTGCCGCCCTGCTTAATCCGCGCCAGCTGGCAAGCCTCGGCTTGGAAGCCAGCCTGCGCGAGCACCTGCTGCGCACGCTGAACGATAGCGAGGTGCAGTGGAGCCTGGAGTGCAAACAGCGCCTGACCGGGATCAACGACGACATCAGCATGGCTGCGTTTCGCATCACCCAGGAGGCTGTCACCAACATGCTGCGCCACGCCAGCGCGCGCAATCTGCGGGTGCAGTTGCAGCGCACCGCTGCGGGGCTGGCCTTGACCATCGAGGATGACGGCTGCGGATTCATCCCCAACAGCGATCCGGCTGCGGCCGGTCAGCGCGGCATGGCCGGCATGCATGAGCGTGCCCGCGCCCTGAATGGCAACCTCAGCGTCCACAGCCAACCGGGACGGGGCGCCCGCATCGAGGCCATGCTGCCGTGGCCAGCCCGCACTCAAGAACGCGCCAGGACCTTTGCCAGCCATGACCTGTAGATTACTTCTGGTCGATGACCATTCGCTCATTCGCGCGGGTGTGCGCGCGCTCGTGGCGGACATCGCTGGCTATACGGTGGTTGGTGAAGCGGATGACGGCGGCCAGCTCAACGCGCTTGTCGAACAGCTGCAGCCGGACATCGTCCTGCTGGATATCTCCATGCGCTCTACCAGCGGCCTTGACGCCTTGACCCAACTGCGTGCCAGCGGTCATCCCTGCAAAGTGCTGATTCTGTCGATGCACACTGATCCGGAGCTGATCATGCGTGCGCTCGAATGCGGTGCGCATGGCTACTTGCTCAAAGACACCAGCGCTGTTGAATTGGAGCAGGCGCTGAGCGCCTTGCGTGGGGATGAACGCTATCTCAGCCCAGCGATCGCTCACACCGTGATCAACCAGGCCTTGCTGCGCGCGCAGAACAGCCGCCAAAGCATCAACGACCGACTTAACCTCACTGCACGCCAGCTGGAAATCCTGCGCTTGATCGTACGCGGCAAATCAACTCGGGAAATAGCCGGCGGCCTGGGCCTGTCGATCAAGACCGTGGAGACCCATCGCTCCCAGATCATGAAGCGCCTGCAGATCTACGACGTCGCAGGCCTGGTGCTGTTTGCCGTGCGCGAGAAGATCATCAGCCTGGACGACTGAGCAGCGGTGAATCGGCTGGCAGGTGCACACGCAGTGCTGCCGGGACCGCTTCGAAGCGCAGACTTTCGCCGTGCATCGGCTCACCATCCAGGTTGATATCCAACCCCTGCGCACTTTTTATTTCGACCCACGGCAGGCGCGCGCGCACGTACAAGCCCTCACCACCGATTAGCTCTTTCAGCGCACCGACCACCTCCTGCGGTGCGGGCAAGATGCCGATATCGAGCAGGCCGTCGTCAGCCAGCGCCTCGGGGCACAGCTCATGCCCACCTCCGGCCTGGCGGCCATTGCCGATCCCCAACGCCAGCACATCGCCTTGCCAGTGAAAATCCGGCCCGGTCAGCTCGACTGCAGCGGCCTGCAGCTCACTGAAGCGCGACAGCCCGGTAAACAAGTAAGCCGCTGCGCCCAAGACTTTCTTGAGGTCCTCGGAAGTGTTGGCCGTGACCTGGCTGCCGAAGCCGCCAGTAGCCATGTTCAGAAACAACTGATCACCGGCCCGCCCCAGGTCGATGGCGCGTGCGGGCTGGTCCAGCAAGGCCAGCGCCTGGGCTGGCTCCAGCGGTATTCCGGCCGCTTTGGCGAAGTCATTGGCAGTGCCCAGTGGCAGCAGCACCAGGCTGGCCTGTGTCGCGGCCAGGCCCATGGCTTCGGCGATATCGCGAAGGGTGCCATCACCACCACCGGCGATGATGTGGCTGTACCCTGCTGCCAGGGCTTCAGTGACCAGCCGCTGGGCGTCGCCGCCCTCCCAGGTCAAGCGCACATCGAGCTGCCAGCCTTGCTCGCGCATGGTGCCCACAGCGGCTCTGACATCCTCGTTCATGGCTTGCTTGCCATGCAGCACCAACATCGCCTTGCGCTCGCTCATCCGTTCCACTCCGCAAAAATACCTATCCCAATCTCGACCATGGCCGAGGGCAAATTGCTGCATACAAAGAGCGCTTGCGTCAGAAAATAAGCGGGTTTAACACAAATGCCATTGAAAGCCGGCGCGAGCAAGCGCATCATCGACAAATAATTGGCCATCACGGAGGATGCCGCTAATAAATGTCGGTTTTTTGACTTATTGCCTCGCCGTACATCTGACAGATCGCCTGAGTTTATGGCGAAGTCCCTTTGATCGCGCTGCCCTCAGCGCCCCCGCTTCGAGGCTGTGATAATGAGCGTTCTGATCCCTTGCATCATTGCTGGCGGTGCCGGCACCCGATTGTGGCCGGTTTCCCGTGAAGCCATGCCCAAACCGTTCATGCGCCTGGCCGATGGTGAAAGCCTGCTGCAGAAGACCTTCGTGCGTGCCAGCGCCCTGCCGGGTGTCGAGCGCGTGCTGACAGTGACTAACCGCGACGTGCTGTTCCGCACCCAGGATGAATACAACCGGGTCAACAGCTTCAATGTCGCGCTGGACTTCATTCTCGAGCCATGTGGCCGCAACACTGCGCCGGCCATCGCTGCCGCCGCGCTGCACTGCGCCAAGCAGTATGGTGAGGATAGTCTGCTGCTGATCTTGCCGGCAGATCATTTGATCGAAGACATCCCAGCCTTCGAACAAGCGGTCGCCCAAGCGGCCCAGCTCGCCCATGACGGCTGGTTGAGCACCTTCGGCCTGCTGCCCAGCCGTGCTGAAACCGGCTTTGGCTATATCGAGCAAGGCGAGACATTGGGTGAGCGCGCGTACAAGGTCGCACGCTTTGTCGAAAAACCGGACGCCGCGACCGCTCAGGCCTACCTGGACGGCGGCCGCCACCTGTGGAACGCCGGCATGTTCTGCCTGCGCGTCGACGCCGTGCTGCGCGAGTTGCAGACCCACGCGCCCGAGGTGCTGGAAACCGTCGCCCATTGCCTTGAGCAGAGCGTCAGCAAACAAGGTGAGCGTGCCCTTCAGGTAGAACTGGACCCGGACACGTTCGTTCTGGCGCCGGACATCTCCATCGACTACGCGTTGATGGAGCGCTCCAGCCAGGTTGCAGTGGTACCGTGCGAGCTGGGCTGGAGCGATATCGGCAGCTGGGAAGCAGTACGCGAACTGCGCCAGACCGACGCTCAGGGCAACTACGCCAATGGCGAGACCGTACTGCATGATGTGAGCAACTGCTACATCGACTCGCCGCGGCGCCTGGTCGGTGGCGTGGGCCTGGACAACCTGATCATCATCGACACCCCCGATGCGCTGCTGATCGCCGATGCGGCGCGCAGCCAGGAAGTCAAGATCATCGCCCAGCAGCTCAAGCGCGAGGGCCACGAAGCCTATCGCCTGCACCGGACCGTGACCCGGCCATGGGGCACCTACACCATCCTCGAGGAAGGTGCGCGGTTCAAGATCAAGCGGATCATGGTCCGCCCCGGCGAATCGCTGTCGCTGCAAATGCACCATCACCGCAGCGAGCACTGGATCATCGTCAGTGGCATGGCCTGCGTGACCAACGGTGACGAAGAGTTCCTGCTCGACACCAACGAGTCGACCTTCATCAAGCCAGGCCGTACCCACCGCCTGACCAACCCGGGGGTGATCGATCTGGTGATGATCGAGGTGCAGAGCGGCGAGTATCTGGGCGAAGACGACATCGTGCGCTTTACTGATATCTACGGACGCGTCCCGGAAGAAGCCGCCATCGGCTGAACCTGTGCGGGCGTGCCTTGCCATCCATGACCCAACCGTCAGCGAGGATTTGGGGCGATGCGCATACTTTGGACTTTGCCCTACCTGCCCTGGCCAACCACCAGTGGCAGCAAGACCCGGCAATACCACCTGCTGCGCGAACTGGCGCAGCGTGGTCACCGGATTACCTTGCTGGTGCAGTCCAAGGTGCCCCTCGGCGACGCCGCCCGCACTGCCCTTGAACCCCTGCTCGAGCGCCTGATCGTGCTGCCCAGGCGCGCGTTGCACAGCCCACTCAACCTGCTTGCTTCGCCGATCATCGATTACCCCATGCGGGCGATCATCCATGGCCTGGCTCCTGCCCTGCGTCATCAGTTCGAACAACTGCTGGACGAGCCCTGGGATGTTATCCAGATCGAGCACAGCTATAGCTTTCAGCCCTTCGAAAAAGCTCTGCAGGCCCGCGGCTTGCCCTACATGCTCAGCGAACACACGCTGGAGTCGGTGATGGGTGCTGCCTGTCACGACCGCCTGCCGCTGTGGCTCAGGCCTCTGAACGCATTCGACCGTTGGCGCTACCGGCGCTGGGAGCAGCGGGTGCTGCGCCAGCCCTCGGAGGTGGTCGCGGTGAGCCCGCATGATGCCGAGTTGATCAGCCAGATCAGCGGCCGGCCGGTCAATGTGGTGGTCAACGGCGTTGATTGCGACTACTTCGAACAGGTGCGCCCCGCCGCGCACAGTCAGCGCCTGCTGTTTGTCGGCAATTTCGAGTACGGCGCCAACCTCGAGGCTATCGAGTGGGCGCTGGAAGAAATCCTGCCGCAGGTCTGGCTGAGCAACCCCGCCGTGCGCCTGGCGATTGCCGGGCACGCCCTGCCGGCGAGCTGGAAGCTGCACTGGAACGACCCGCGTATCGAATGGATCGGCTACCGCCCCGACCTGCGTGAACTGCAGCGCCGCTCCGCGCTGTTTTTTGCCCCGCTACGGTATGCCGGCGGCTCCAAAGTGAAGATTCTCGAAGCCATGGCAGCCGGCCTGCCGGTGATCACTACCAGCAAGGGTGTGTCGGGACTGGCGGTCAACAACGGCGAGCATTATCTGGGCAGCGATGACAGCGGCCAGTTGGCGTTGCAGATCACCCAGTTGCTCAATCAGCCGTGGCGGATGTGTCAGCTGGGCGAAAGCGGCCGCCAGTTCACCCGCCAGCGGCATGACTGGAGCGTCGTCGCGCAGCAGCTGGAGAGCGTGCACACGCGCTTGACCCAAACGCTGCCAAGCACCGCCCCAGCGCCAGCGGCGGTGATTCTGAGGCGCTCAGCCAAGTAGTTCGCTGAGGGGGATGAAACTGACGTTGTCGCCCTGTTGCGGGGTGCTGCCTTCGCGCACTTCGACCAGACCTTCAGCCCACGCCGCGCTGCGCAGCACACCCGAACTCTGGTTCTTGTAAATGCGCACGCGGCCGTCTTCGATACGGGCGCGCAGGTACTCGCGGCGCGTCCCGGCCTTGGGCCAATCGAACCCGGCTGGCACGCTGAACTGCAGCGGTGTGACATTTGCCACGCCCTGGCGACGCAATAGATAAGGTCGCGTCAGCAGGCCAAAGGTGACCAGGGTCGAGGCCGGGTTGCCAGGCAAGCCGATCACCGGCACACCGCGATAATGGCCAAAGGTCAGCGGCTTGCCGGGCTTGATCGCCAGCTTCCACAGCGCCAGCTCGCCAGCTTCACGCAGGGCGATGCCGAGATAATCAGCCTCGCCTACCGAAACCCCGCCCGTCGAAAGAATCAGGTCAACGTCAGCCAACCGCGTCAGGCAGTCGCGGGTCAGTTGCAGGTCGTCAGCCTGGATACCGGCATCGACCACTTCGCAGCCCAGCCGTTGCAGCCAACTGGCGAGCAGGCGACGATTACTGTTGTAGATCTGCCCCGGCCCCAGGGGCAAACCCGGCTCGACCAGTTCGTCACCGGTCGACAGCAGCGCCACGCGCACCTTGCGCACCACTTCAAGGCGCGCATGCCCAAGCGTCGCCGCCAGGCCAAGTTCAATCGGCCCAAGCCGAGTGCCAGCGCTCATGACCTGCTCGCCAACGCGGGTTTCCTGGCCCTGCGGACGAATATTCTGGCCCACCCGCAACGGCTCGCTGAAGGTTACCCGGCCGTCATCCAGCACTTGGGCGTTTTCCTGCATTTCGACACAGTCGGCGCCCTCAGGTAGCGGCGCGCCGGTGAAAATCCGCGCGCAGGTCCCGGCCTGGAGCGGCTGCGGCGCATGCCCGGCAAAGATCCGCTGGCTGACCGCCAGCGGCTCGCCGTGCCAGTCGGCCAGGCGCAGGGCGTAGCCGTCCATGGCGCTGTTCGGCCAGGGCGGCAGGTCCAGTGCGGCCACCAGCTCGGTGGCCAGCACGCGGCCTTCAGCGGCCGCCAAGGCAACCCACTCGGTGTCCTTGATTGGCGCAGCTTCGGCCAAGGCCAGCAGACGTTGCAGGGCCTCTTCGACCGGCATCAATGGCCGGCTTGGGGCGGGTTCAACCACGGCTGTCACAGGCCGCTGCCTGCTTCAGATGAGGGACAAAGTTGCACGGGCGATGACGCGCGTCGAGCTGTTCGGCAAGAATGCCGTCCCAGCCGGTGCGCACGGCATTGGTCGAGCCCGGCAGGCAGCACACCAGCGTGCCATTGGCCAGACCAGCCAAGGCCCGGGACTGGACGGTCGAGGTGCCAATGTCGGCAAGCGATATCTGCCGGAACAATTCGCCAAAGCCATCGACCTGTTTATCCAGCAGGCAGGCGACCGCCTCGGGCGTGCTGTCACGGCCGGTGAAACCGGTACCGCCGGTGATCAGCACCACCTGCACCTGGTCGTCGGCAATCCAAGTCGCAACCTGAGCGCGAATCTTGTACAGGTCATCCTTGAGCAGCACCCGTGCGGCCAATTGGTGACCAGCCTCGGTGAGACGGTCGACGAACACCTGGCCAGAGGTGTCGGTTTCGAAAGTGCGGGTATCGCTGACCGTGAGCACGGCAATGTTCAGCGGCACGAACGGGGTATCTGCCTTGGCTTTCATGGGGGCTCCAGCGCAGGGAAGGAAGAAGATGGCGCCTGTTATATCACAGCCCGCACAGCGCCGAACGCGAGGCTTGTTCTCGGTCAATGTCAGCCTGCTGTGACTATGCTGCACTGGCTGAGGAACTTGCGCGGACACACCGCGTCATAAAACCATCAAGCACCATCGACAGGAGAAACACGATGATTCAACGGACCCTTCCCGCCTTTATTCTTGCACTTGGCCTCGGCGCCCTCGCCGGCTGTGCTTCGCCAACCGTGATCACCTTGAACGACGGCCGCGAAATTCAGGCGGTAGATACTCCAAGCTATGACGACGATTCCGGCTTCTATGAAATCGAGCAGCTTGACGGCAAGCGTACCCGCATCAATAAAGATCAGGTTCGTACTGTCAAAGAGCTCTGATCTGCGCTAATGCTAAATCGCTGGGGCCGCTACGCGACCCTTTCGCGACACAACGCCGCTCCTACAGGGACCGCGCATTCAGGTAATACGCGGTCGGCGTAGGAGCGGCCTTGTGTCGCGAAAGGGCTGCGTAGCGGCCCCGGCAATTCTGAGTCGAACAAAGTTCACACCCCCAGCCGCGCCGTCACCTGCCCCAACTGCCCGGACAACCCATGCAAGCGCTGCCCAGCCTGCTCGGTATGCTCGACCGCCTGCTGATTGGCCGTGGCGATGCGAGTGATTTCGATCAAGTTGCGCGAGATGTCCTCGGCCACGCTGGTCTGTTCCTCGGCTGCCGTTGCAATCTGCCGATTCATATCGCGAATCGCCTCGACCGCCTGGGTAATCCGCTGCAGCATCTGCCCCGCATGCTGGACTTGTTCGGCGCCCTCCTCGCTGCGCCGCTGGCCGCTCTCGATCGCCTTGACCGCCTCCACCGCTCCTGATTGCACCGCGTCGATGATCTGATTGATCTCGGCAATCGAAGCCGCCGTGCGCTGGGCCAGGCTGCGTACTTCATCGGCGACCACGGCAAATCCGCGCCCGGCCTCTCCGGCACGCGCCGCTTCAATCGCGGCATTGAGTGCCAGCAGGTTGGTCTGTTCGGCGATCCCGCGGATGACTTCAAGCACTTTGCCAATGCGCGTGCTGTCGTGCTCCAGGTCGCGAATCACTGCAGCGGTACCGGCAATCTCGCGGTTGACCCCGGCAATGGTCTCGATGGTTGCCTGCATCACCTGCTCGCCCGCCTGGGCACTGTGATCGGCATCGTCGGCAGCGTGGGCGGCCTGGGCAGCATGGCGCGCGACCTCCTGCGCAGTCGCCGACATTTCATGCATGGCCGTGGCCACCTGATCGGTGCGCTGGAACTGATCCTGGGTGCCCCGCGCCATATCGCCGGCAAGGTTGCGCAACTGGCCACTGGCGCCTTCCAGTTCTTCGGCGTTGTCCTTGAGCCGGCCGATGGTCTCGGCAAGAAAATCACGCAAGGTATTTGCCGCACGCGCCAGGCGCCCGAGCTCATCTTTACGGCGATCATCAACGCGGGCGGCGAAACGTCCTTGGCTGAGCTGGGCCACGTAGTCGATCAACTGGCGGATTGGCTCGATCAGGCTGCGGTTGACCAGCCACAGGCTGAGCAACCCCACCAATATGGCTGAGCCGAGCATGACCAGCAGACCGATCCACACGGTACGCTGGGCGCTGTCATTGATGATCGCCGCACGCTCGCGGGCCTCACTGCGCAGTTGCTCGACCAGCGCGCTCATCTGCTCACTGGCGGCGCGGTCGACACCCTTGACCGCCGCATCGCCTGCCACCGGGTCACCGCCGGCGGCCAGAAACGCCTCACGCCCCTTGCTGTAGGCCTGGCCCAACTGGCGATGGCTGTCGCGCAGCTGGCGCAGTGGCGCCGTCAGCTCGCCATCGCTGTCTGCCAGCAACTGCGCCAGCAGGCTCTGCACCTGCTGCTCGCGGCTCTGAAACTGTTGCCAGTACTTGTCCAGCTCGGCCGGTTGGCGGCCGCGCAGCAGCACGTTCTTCCACTCCTGCACCTGGATCTTGAATTGCAGATTGGCCTCGTCGATCAACTGTGACGCGCGCAATGGGCCATCGACCAGCTCGGCATAGCTGCGCACGCTGGACGACAGGAACTGGAAGCAAACCAGCGCGATCAGCAGCATGGCGATCAGGCTGCCGCCCAGCAGAGAGAGAATTTGCACGCGAAGGGATGTACGCAACATGCGGGTCTCGAGAACAAGGAGAGAAGAAAACGGCGCTGCAGGCAGCGCCACGACAGACATCCATGTCCTCGTTCGCAGGGCAAAAAAAAGCTGCCATCAGTCGATAGCAGCCAGGTCGAGCACTTACGCTGAGGCAGATAGTCTCAGGCCATTGCTACAGAAATGTGACAGATCAGCGACGTGCCTCCAATTTCAGCTCGAGGTGAACTGCAACTGCGCCAACCGCGCATACAGTGGGCTTTCTTCGATCAACTGGCGATGACTGCCCACCGCCACAATCTGGCCCTTGTCGATCACCGCGATGCGGTCAGCATGCTGCACGGTGGCCAAGCGGTGCGCGATCACCAGGGTGGTACGGCCCGCCATCAGCGCGGGCAGCGCCTGCTGGATCAGGTGCTCGCTCTGGGCGTCGAGGGCACTGGTGGCTTCGTCGAGCAACAGGATCGGCGCATCCACCAGCAGCGCCCGGGCAATCGCCAGGCGCTGGCGTTGCCCACCGGACAAGCCGACCCCGCCGTCCCCAAGCAAGGTCTGATAACCCTGCGGCAGCTGCTGGATAAACTCCTCGGCATGCGCCCCGCGGGCCGCAGCCTGCACCTCGGTGAAGCTGGCATCAGGGCGGCCATAGCGAATATTGGCCTCAACCGAGCCGCGAAACAGCGCAGGATTCTGCGCCACCATCGCGAACTGGCTACGCAACAACAGTGGGTCGAGACTGGTCAATGCCTGGCCATCGAGGAGGATGCTGCCTTGTTGCGGGTCATAGAAACGCAGCAACAGGTCAAACAACGTCGACTTGCCGGCGCCGGACGGACCAACCAGCGCCAAGGTCTGGCCCGGTTCGATCAGCAAGCTAAGGCCATCGAGCGCCGCCACGGTCGGCCGCGACGGGTAGGCAAAGCGCACCTCGCGCAGCTCGATGCGACCGCTGGCGCGCGCGTTGGCCAGGCCCGCGCTCAGCGCCGGCGGCAGGATCGTACTCTGCGCTGCCAGCAACTCGGCGATCCGCTCTGCCGCCCCAGCCGCGCGTTGCAGCTCGCCGATCACCTCGCTGAGGGTGCCAAACGCGCTGCCGACGATCAGGCTGTAGAACACGAATGCGGCCAGCTCGCCACCGGAGATACGCCCGGCGATCACGTCCATGCCGCCCACCCAGAGCATAACCCCGACAGCGCCGAGCACCAGCACGATGACCAGCGTGATCAGCCAGGCCCGCTGGGCAATCCGCTGCCGCGCCACATCAAAGGCCGCCTCGACCGTGTCGGCAAACCGTTCACGGTCGAGGTTTTGGTGGTTGTAAGCCTGCACGGTCTTGATCTGGCCGAGGGTCTCTGCGACATAACTGCCGACATCGGCGACCCGGTCCTGGCTCTGCCGCGACAGGCTACGCACCCGTCGGCCAAACAACAGGATCGGCGCCAGCACCAGCGGCAGTGCCAGCACGACGATGCTGGTGAGCTTGGGGTTGGTGATGAACAGCAACACCACGCCGCCAATCACCATCAAGGCGTTGCGCAGGAACATCGACAACGACGAGCCGATCACCGATTGCAACAAGGTGGTGTCAGCGGTCAGCCGCGACTGGATTTCCGAACTGCGGTTGTCCTCGAAAAAGCCCGGATGCAGGCCGACCAGGTGGTCGAACACGGCGCGGCGGATATCGGCCACGCAGCGCTCGCCGATCCACGACACGAGGTAGAAGCGACTGAACGTGCCGATCGCCAGTGCCAGCACCAGCAACATGAACAAGCCGAGGGTCTGGTTGAGCTGGTGCGCAGAACCGGTCATGAAGCCTTGATCGACCAGCAGGCGAATGCCCTGGCCCATCGACAACGTGATCGCAGCGGTGACGACCAGCGCGAGCAGTGCCAGTACCGCCTGCTTGCGGTAGGGACGCAGAAACCGCCAGCTAAGGCGCAAGGCGCGGCGCTGACGTGAGGAGACAGGTTCGGTCATGACTCAGATCATTCAGGCGAAGAAGCAGCAAGCCTACCATCCATCTGCACAGGCTGAACTTTGCAGCGGTTGTCAGGATCGCAGAAAAGGACATGCCATTGGCCAGCACAGCAGAGCACAGTAGCAATAGCTTATGGTTCTAAAGTGCTGGTGGAGCTTTGCCGAGCTTTCTGTTGGACTAGAGCAGTCGTGGCGGCACAGACAATGTCATACGCCAGTCACGACCCGTGGATAGGCTTGGTTTGAACCTGATGAGGAGACAGCACATGCAGCAGCACAGTGAAACGCACGCCAACCAGCAAGCGCAACCGCAGCCGATTTGCGGCTCGATCATCGACGACCAGGGCCGCGAAGTGGCAATTACCCCTGAGATGATCAAACAAGCGTGTGAAGAGCTGGAAAAAAGCCGAGTGGCGCTTGCCGAGAAGAATTGATTGGATCACAGCAGCGTGGCGCTCAGTTAGCTAGTTGAGCGCTGCGCGGGCTGGATTGGGGCCGCCAAGCGGCCCCTGCTTTACTACTGCTAAACCAGCACCGCCCCCAGCGCATTGATCATCTGCGCCAACTGCGCCGACTCGCCGCGCACCTTCACTGCCAACCCTTCGATTTCCCTGCGCACGGGGTAATGCTTGCGCAGCAGGTCAAAGGTTGCTCGCTGTTCGATCGGATCCTCGCTCAAGCTACGGCGCATGTCGGCATCGTCGCGGCGCGGGTCGTAAACTGCTCGGCAGACCGTCGCCAAGGCCACGGCCGGATCACTGGCCGCATTCAGTTCTATCTGGACCAGGTCGCGTTCCGGCAGCAGATCCGCCAACTGCACAGGCGCCGGCACGCCGCGCCACTGGCAAAATGCCTGATAGATCTGCGCTGTACCGCGCTGCTTGCCGTCGAGGCTGTAACCGGCAATGTGCGGCGTCGCCAGCGTGCACAGGTCGGCCAGTTGCAGGTCAACCTGAGGTTCACCCTCCCACACATCCAGGACCGCGTGCAGATCGTCGCGCTGCAGCAGCAACTCACGCAGCGCCTGGTTATCCACCACCGGCCCGCGACTGGCGTTGATCAGCCACGCGCCCGGGCGCAACCGCGCCAGTTGCGGGGCGCCGAGCAAGTGCCAGGTGGGGTGTTCGCCGTCGCGCTGCAGCGGAGCGTGCAGGCTGATCACGTCACACTGCTCGAGCACGCGATCGAGGCTGACGAAATCGCCGCCTTCCGCCGCCTGTCGCAGTGGGTCACACACCAGTACTTTCCAGCCCAGGCCATGCAGCACCTGTACCAGACGCTCACCAACCTGCCCGGCACCGACCACGCCATAGACCCGCTCGGCGAGGTTTTCACCCTCGAGCTCGGCCAGGGTCAGCAGGCTGCCCAACACATAGTCGACCACGCCACGGGCATTGCAGCCCGGGGCGCTGCTCCAGCGGATACCGGCCTCGGCGAAGTAGTCCAGATCCAGGTGATCGGTGCCGATGGTGCAGGTACCGACAAAGCCGACCTTGCTGCCTTGCAGCAGTTGCCGATTGACATCGGTTACCGAGCGCACCAGCAGCACGTCGGCATCTTGCACGCACTGAGCATCGATGCTGCGGCCAGGGTAGCGGCGGATCTCGCCGAATCCGGCAAAAAACGCGTCGAGCAGCGGGATGTTTTCGTCGGCAACTATCAGCATGGCGCTCTCCTGTCAGGGGCCCGCAGTGTAGGCCCTGCGCCGGGCGCGATCCAGCGCGGCTCAATCGGCCTTTTTGCGAATCCAATACAGATAAGTGCCAGCCTGTTCCTGCTGCTCAAGCAACTGATGGCCGAGGAAGGTGCAGAACTTGGGGATGTCACGCTGGGTCGACGGGTCGGTGGCGATGACCTTGAGCAGGCCGCCGGCAGCCAGTGCGCGCACCTGTTGATGCAGCATCATCACTGGCTCCGGGCAGTTCAGGCCGCTGGCGTCGAGGACGGCGTCGGGGGTGTAATCGGTCATGGGCTACTCCGTGAATGGCCGACCATTGTCGCTCAAGCCCGCCCCCAGAACCATCCTCGACGCCTTTTCGGCGAATTAGCCGCAGCTCCCCAGCGCAGCCTGCAAGGCCTCGGCAAAGCGCTGCGCGACCTCGTCGACCTGCTCGGCAGTGATGATCAGTGGCGGCAGGAAGCGCACCACTGCGCCATGCCGACCGCCGAGTTCGAGAATCAAACCGCGCTTGAGGCACTCGCGCTGCACCTTCGGCGCCAGCTCGCGGGCCACCGGCGGATGCCCGCGGGTGTCGAGTGGCCCATTCGGCTCGACCAGCTCGACGCCCAGCATCAGGCCACGCCCGCGGATATCGCCAAGCTGCGGGTAGCTGCGCTGCAACTGCTGCAGGTGGCCACGCAGACGTTGGCCCATGGCCTCGGCGTGGTCTGCCAGGCGATGCTCGAGCAAATAGTCGATGACTGCCGAGCCCGCCGCCATGGCCATCTGATTACCGCGGAAGGTGCCGGCATGGGCGCCCGGTTTCCACGTGTCGAGCCAGTCGCGATAGACCACCACGGCCAACGGCAGGCTGCCGCCAATCGCCTTGGACAGGGTCACCACGTCCGGCACGATGCCGGCATGTTCAAAGGCAAACATCTTGCCGGTGCGGGCAAAGCCGCTCTGGATCTCGTCGACGATCAACGCCACACCGGCCTGCTCGGTGATGCGCCGCACGCCCTGCAGCCATTCGATATCGGCCGGGATCACGCCGCCCTCGCCCTGTATCACTTCGAGGATCACCGCTGCCGGCAGCGGCACGCCGCCCTCCGGGTCGAGCAGCAGATTCTGCAGATAATGCAGGTTGGCGCGCACGCCTGCGGCACCACCGAGGCCAAACGGGCAACGGTAGTCATACGGATACGGCATGAACTGCACACCGTTGCCCAGCAACGCGCCCAGCGGTTGCTTGGGCCCGACGCTGCCCATCAAGCTCAGCGCCCCCTGCGACATGCCGTGGTAGGCACCCTGGAACGCCAGCACCGTGCTGCGACCGGTCGCCGTGCGCACCAGTTTCAGCGCAGCTTCCACCGCGTCGGTGCCGGTCGGGCCACAGAACTGGACCTTCGCCTCACGCCGCAAGGCTTCGGGCAGAATGGCAAACAGGTCCTGGACAAAGCGGTCCTTCACCGGTGTGGTCAGGTCGAGCGTATGCAGGGGCAGTTCATCGGCCAGCACACGCTGGATCGCCGCCACCACCACCGGGTGATTGTGGCCCAGCGCGAGGGTACCGGCCCCGGCCAGGCAGTCGATGAACTGCCGCCCTTCGACGTCCTCGACATAGATCCCGCGGGCGCGCTTGAGCGCCAGCGGAATCCGCCGCGGATAGCTGCGCGCATTGGACTCCTGCTGCTGCTGGCGCAGCAGCAACGGTGATTCGGCGAATTCATACAACGGCTGCGGCGTGGCAAGCGGCAGGATCTGGGCAAGGCTGGAAGCGGTCGACATTGAAGAGTCCCTTGCAAGCGAAAGGTGGCATCGCTTGAAATACGCTTTAGCCCGGCACGGATTTACAAACATTTTGCGCCTGGGCCAACCCAGGCCAAGGCGCCGCCGGCAAACTCAGTTGTCCGCCCGAGTCGGCACCTGCAGCCAAACCCGCAAACCATCGCTGCGGCTGTCAAAGCGCAGGCTGCCGGCACAGCGCTGGACAATCGCCTGCACAATCGCCAGGCCCAGGCCGCAACCGCCACTCTGGCTGTTGCGCCAGAAACGCTCGGTCATGTGCTGCAAATCGCCTGCGCTGATGCCCGGGCCATGGTCACGCACCAGGAACCCAGCCTGGCCGTCGGCCATCTGCACTTCCAGCTCCACGGCGGCATCACCGCCATGGCGCAGTGCGTTGTCGAGCAGGTTGCGCAACGCCGCCACCGCCAGCGGGCCGGGCATGCTCAGGTAAACCTCGGTGGCGTCCTGCGGCAGGCGTACGGTGATCCGCCGACTGTCACCGGCGCCGACATCCTGCACGGCCTGGCGCGCCACCTGCTCGGCAGTGCACTGCACCCCGTCGTCAAACGACAGGCTGCCCTCGACCCGCGCCAGCATCAGCAACTGCTCAAGAGTGCGGTGCATGCGGTCGGTGCCCTGCTCGGCGTGCTCGAGTGCCTGCTCGCGTACGGCGCCGTCGGTCATGCGTGCCACCTGCAGGTGCGTCTTGATCGCGGTCAGCGGGCTGCGCAGCTCATGGGCAGCGTCGTCGGTCAGGCGCCGCTCGCGCTCAAGGGTCTGGGCGATGCGCTGGAACAGCTGATTCTGGGTTTCCACCAACGGCTGCAGTTCACTCGGTATGCCACTGACCTGCAGCGGCTCGACGCTGTCGACACGACGCTTGCGCAACGCATCGCGGATCCGATTGATCGGCTCCAGCCCTTTGCCCAGACCGATCCACAACAAGCCCAGGCTGCCCAGCAAGGCCATCAGCACCGGTGCCGAAGCCGCCAGCAGGATCGATTGATTGAGCGCCTCGCGCTCTTGATGGCGGTCCGCCGTGGTGATGCGGATATCACCGCGGTGGTAGGTGAACGTGCGCCAGCTTGCACCGTCGATGGTTTGGTCACGAAAGCCGCTGTACTGGTCGTCCATGGTGCCTTCGTGCTTGTGGTTGCTGGCGATGATCTCGCCGCGCAGCGAACTGACCTGGCAGGCCATGCCATCCGGCACGCTGAGCTGGTCAGCGGCAAAGCGAGTTTCTTCACCCTTGCCCGCCAGGGGCTGGGGCAACTGGTCGATCAGCCCGGCAACCATCCGCGCGGAGGCCACCAGGCGCTGGTCAAGGGAGAACATCATCTGCTGGCGCAGGTCGCGCAGCATCCAGGCCGCGGCAAGCGCCCAGATGACGATGAAGGCGCTGCCCAGAATAAGCGACAGGCGTACACGCAGGCTCATGGTGCGGGCACCTGCGCCGGGCCCAGCCGATAACCGAGGCCGCGCACGGTCTCGACAATGCCGTTGCCCAGCTTGCGCCGCAGGTGATGGATATGCACGTTGAGGGCATTGCTCTCGACTTCATCGCTGAAGCCGTAGACGCAGTCTTTGAGTTGTTCACTGGAGAGCACCCGCCCCTTGTTCTGCAGCAGTGCCTGCAGCAGCGCCTGTTCACGCCGGGACAAGTCAACAGGCTGGTCGCCCAGATAGGCTTCGCAGCTACTCGGGTCGTAGCGCAGCGGCCCGTGCTCGATCATGTTCACTGCGCGCCCGGCCATGCGCCGCAGCAAGGTGTGCAGGCGCGCCGCCAGCTCGCGCAGGTCGAACGGCTTGAGCAGGTAGTCGTCGGCGCCCGCCTCAAGGCCGGCGACGCGATCGGTGATCGCATCGCGGGCGGTCAGTACCAGCACCGGCAAGCTCTCGCCCTGCTGGCGCAGCCGCCGTAGCAACTTGAGGCCGTCTTCGTCAGGCAAGCCAAGATCGAGAATCATCACGTCGAACTGTGCCGCCTGCAGCAGCGCGCGGGCGGCCGAGGCACTGGCAACCCGATCCACGGTCAGGCCCTGGGCGGTAAGCCCGGCGCAGATGCCGCTGGCGATCAGGTCGTCGTCCTCGCAGAGCAGTACGTGCATGGTCAATCTCCAATAGGCGATGAGCTATTGCGCCATGGCCTGATTAAGTCAGGATTATGGACTGTGCGGATGGATTAGTCGCCTGCGCCTGGCTGTAGGACGGCCCGTGTAGGACCGGGTTAACCCTCGGTTAATCAGGCCAATCCAGCATGGCCATTCTTCTGCACTGCCAAGGCCCAGACATGCGCGTTTTTCTGTTGCTGCTGACATTCTTCATGAGCGGGCCATTGCTGGCCAATCCATTCGAGGTCAAGCCTGACTTTCTCCCGGTGGAACAGGCGTTCATGCTCACCCATGAGCGCTTGCCGTCAGGCGAACTGCGCGTGCAGTTTCAAATCAAGGACGGCTATTACCTGTACCAGAAGCGGCTGAAATTCGACGGCCTGGATGCAACGCAGCACCCGCCGCTGCCAGCGGCACTCAACCATCACGATGAATTCTTCGGTGACAGTGCGGTGTACCGCAGCGAGCTTGAGCTGCTGATCCCGGCGACGGCCAGTGGCCAGCTGCGACTGGGCTGGCAGGGCTGTGCCGACGCTGGCCTGTGTTACCCGCCGCAAACCACCGTTATCGACCTTGGCGGCAGCACGCCTGCTACGAGCGCAGGCCAGGCGGATGACCAGGCGCTGGCAAGTGATCTGCAGCAGGGCCAGTTGGCCTGGGGCCTGCTGGCGTTCTTTGGCCTGGGGCTGCTGCTGGCCTTTACCCCCTGCTCGCTGCCCATGCTGCCGATCCTGGCCGGGCTGGTGTTGGGCAACGGCGCCAGCGCTCGCCGCGGCTGGCTGCTGGCGGGCGTCTATGTACTGAGCATGGCTCTGGTCTACGCCGCACTGGGTGTGATCGCCGCACTCCTGGGCGCCAGCTTGCAAGCCTGGCTGCAGCAACCGTGGTTGCTCGGCAGCCTGGCGGGACTGTTCATTTTGCTGGCGCTGCCAATGTTCGGCGCCTTCGAGCTGCAATTGCCTGTCGCCGTGCGCGACCGCCTCGACCGGGCCGGCCAGGGCACCCGCGGTGGCAACCTGTACGGTGCAGCCCTGCTCGGCGCGTTGTCCGGGCTGTTGATGGGTCCATGCATGACCGCGCCGCTGGCCGGTGCACTGCTGTATATCGCGCAGAGCGGCGATGTCGTGCAAGGCGCTCTGGTGCTGTTCAGCCTTGGCCTGGGGATGGGCGTGCCACTGCTGTTGCTGGTCACCCTCGGTAACCGCTTCCTGCCGCGCCCCGGCGCCTGGATGAACCGGGTCAAGGGCCTGTTTGGCTTTGTCTTCCTGGCCATGGCCCTGTACACCCTCCGCGGCTTGCTGCCAGCGCCTCTACTGCTGGGTCTGGCCGGCAGCTGGCTGATTGCCCTGGCCTGGGCCGCCTGGCCCGCACTGCAGCGCTTGCCGGCGCTGCGCGTGCTGCCACTGCTCGGCGCGCTGTGGGGTAGCCTGCTGCTGGTGGGCGCCGCTGCTGGTGGCAGCGAGTTATGGCAGCCGCTGCATCCGTTTACCGCCGGTGCGCCAAGCTCAGCGGGTAAAACCGAAGACGCCTTCATCACCGTCAGCCAGCCGCAGGACCTGCAACGCGAACTGCAAGCCGCCAAGGCCCGTGGCCAGTGGGTGCTGGTCGACTACTATGCCGACTGGTGCGTGTCGTGCAAGGTCATGGAGAAACAAGTCTTCGCTCGCGCTGATGTACAAGCCAGCCTGGCCGGTGTGCACCTGCTACGGCTGGATGTCACCGCTGACTCGCAAGCCAGTCGCGAGTTGCTGCAACACTACAAGGTACCGGGCCCACCGAGCCTGATCTGGATCGGCCCAGAGGGTGACGAACGCCGCCCCCGGCGCATCACCGGTGAAGTCGACGCGGCGACATTCTTGCAACACTGGGCACAGACAAGGAGCCAAGGCTGATGCTGAGCGTGACCCTCGGGCCATTGACCATGGCCCTGAACCATCTGCTGATGCTGGCGGCGCTGGCGATTGCCTGCGTGGTTGGCTGGGCCGTCGCCCGACGTGGTGGCCAGAGCCCGGAGTCGGCACTATTCAACCTGTTCTTGCTGGGGGTACTGGGTGCACGCGTGACCTTCGTGCTTGCCTACTGGCCGATGTACCGCGATGAGCTGCTGCAGATCATCGATATCCGCGATGGCGGCTTCTTGCTCTGGGGCGGCTTGCTGGCGATCGTGCTCGGCACCCTCTGGCAGGGCTGGCGCCAACCCGGCCTGCGCCGGCCGCTGGGCTGGGCGCTGGCCAGCGGCGGTGTGTTCTGGGTGCTGGCCAGCCTGGGCAGCCACCTGTACAGCAAGGGCACCGAGCTGCCGCAGCTGACCTTGCGCACCGCCAGTGGCCAGTCGATGGCGCTGCACGACTACCGCGGCAAGCCACTTGTGATCAATATCTGGGCGACCTGGTGCCCGCCTTGCCGGCGCGAGATGCCGGTGCTGCAACAGGCCCAGCACCAATACCCACACGTGACTTTCCTGTTCGTCAACCAAGGGGAAACCCCGGAAAACGTCAGCACCTTTCTTGCTACCACCGGCCTCAGTCTGACCCACGTGCTGTTCGACGGCGCTGGCCAACTGGCCCAACGGGTCGGTTCGATGGCCTTGCCCACCACCCTGTTCTACAGCGCCGACGGCAGGCTGGTCGGCAGCCACCTGGGCGAGCTGTCCCGGGCCAGCCTGAGCCACGCGCTGCAATCATTCGAGCGGGACGATGTGCCCGCCTCCGCTGCAAAAGGAAATTGACATGCGTTTGACCGCACTCCTGCCATTGACCCTCGCTCTGCTCGCCGCGCCCTTGCTGCAGGCCGAAGAACTGCCAAAGGCCATCCAGCAACTGCAGGCCAAGGGCGCCGTGATCAAGGGCAGCTTCGCCGCTCCAGACGGTATGCGTGGCTACGCAGCCGAGTACCAGAACAACGGTATTGCCCTGTATCTCACACCAGACGGCAAGCATGTGCTGGTCGGCAGCCTGTTTGACGAGCAAGGCCAGGATCTGAGCGCTGAACCACTGGAAAAACTGGTCTATGCGCCGATGAGCAAGGCGATCTGGGCAAAGCTGGAAAAGTCGGCGTGGATTGCCGATGGCAAAGCCGATGCACCGCGCACGGTCTACCTGTTCAGCGACCCGAACTGCCCCTACTGCAACATGTTCTGGCAGCAGGCACGGCCGTGGGTCGAGTCTGGCAAGGTGCAGCTGCGGCACATCATGGTCGGCATCATTCGTGAAGACAGCCCAGGCAAATCGGCAGCCCTGCTGGCCGCCAAGGACCCAGCCAAGGCCCTGCTGCAGCACGAGAGTTCTGGCAAGGCCAGCACCCTCAAGGCGCTGGACAAGATCCCCGAGAGCGTCCAGCAACAGCTCGACAGCAACCTGGCGGTGATGGAAGAACTCGGCCTATCGGCAACCCCGGCGATCTTCTACCAGGACGCGCAAGGCCGCCTGCAAAGTCAGCAAGGCGCACCACGGCCGGACAAGCTCGGCGAAATTCTCGGCAAGCGTTGATCCCGGCAGAGCCTCAGCCGCGCGTGTTGCGCGGTTTGAGGTCAAGCCGGCGCAAATGGCAGGTGACTTCTTCGCGGTCGTGATAGAGCTGCTTGCAGGCGATCGAGACCCTGATCTTGCGCTCCTTGAAGCCCGCTTCGATGCGGTCCAGCAGGCGCCGGACTTCGGCGTAGCGCTGCTTCATCGGCAATTTGAGGTTGACCACCGCCTCACGGCACAAGCCCTCGCCCAGCCACGTCTCGATCAAGGCCGCACTGCGCGCAGGCTTTTCGACGATGTCGCAGACCATCCAGTCCACGGTGTGCTTGGGCTTCCAGGTGAAGCCATCGGCCATCAGGTGCTGCACCAGGCCGGTGTCCATCAAGCTTTCGGCCATCGGCCCGTTGTCGATCGCGGTAACCAGCATGCCGCGCTTGACCAGCTGATAGGTCCAGCCACCCGGTGAGGCACCCAGGTCGACACCGGTCATGTCATCCTGCAAACGCTCTTCCCACTGATCGCGCGGGATGAACTGATGCCACGCCTCTTCCAGCTTGAGGGTCGAACGGCTGGGCGCCTCGCGGGGGAATTTAAGGCGCGGAATGCCCATTGGCCACAGCGCCGAGTTGTCCGCTTCGGCAAGGCCGACAAACACCCGTCGACCACTGATGAAGCTCAACAACAGGCGCGGCCGCTGAGCGTCTTCGACCAACCGGCCAGCCTTCTCCAAAGCCTTGCGCAACGGCCCTTCGAACTTGCGGCAGAACGTCGACAGCTCTTTGCCGTCATTGGTATCAAGCACCTCCAGCCACAGGCTGCCGGCGACCGGCAGCGCTGCCAGATGCTCGAGCAACACGCTGATGCGGTCGGTTTCGGGCAACTCGATAAATTCACCACGCGCCCATTGGCGAGGGAAGATCAGTTTGTCGAAGCGCAGTTCACGCATCAGGCGCTCGGCGGCACCCGGCTCGCTGCAGACGAACTCGGCACTGGCGCTCTGCGCCTTACCTTTGGCATAGCCGGCCACCCCAAGCTGGGCGGCGTGTTCGCTGATTTCGGCGCAGACCTCGCCTTCGAAACCAGGCCGGCAATGCATGAACAGGGTATTCATTTGTCACTCCACATCGCTGACGGCGATCGTCAGCCTTGATCCAGCGCACAACACGCACCGGCACGGCGGCGATGATAAAGGAAGATCGGAACCAGCGACATGCCCCGCCTGTCCAGTACAGGGTCATGGCCGCAATTTCGGCCTAACCTGACTACTCAGCCAGGTCCGTGCCGTGCGGACCTATTCAGAGCGGTGACACCGGCATGCACAAGAGGCCGGGCACCGGCGCAGAAGGAGTTGGCAATGCCCTCGCTCGATAGCCTGAACACCCTCAAGACCCTGCAGGTAGGCGACCGCGCCTATCAATACTTCAGCCTCGACGAAGCCGCACAGCAGCTAGGCGACCTGCAACGCCTGCCGATGTCGCTCAAGGTTCTGCTGGAAAACCTGTTGCGCTGGGAGGACGGCAAGACCGTCACCGGCACCGACCTCAAGGCGCTGGCGCAGTGGCTGGACACGCGCAGCTCCGACCGCGAGATCCAGTACCGCCCGGCCCGGGTATTGATGCAGGATTTTACCGGCGTACCGGCCGTGGTCGACCTGGCAGCCATGCGCGCGGCGATGGCCAAGGCCGGTGGTGACCCGCAGCGGATCAATCCGCTGTCGCCCGTGGACCTGGTCATCGACCACTCGGTGATGGTCGACCGCTACGCCAGCGCCGATGCATTCGAACAAAACGTCGATATCGAAATGCAACGCAACGGCGAGCGCTATGCCTTCCTGCGCTGGGGCCAGAATGCGTTCGATAATTTCAGTGTAGTGCCGCCGGGTACCGGCATCTGCCACCAGGTCAACCTGGAATACCTCGGCCGCACCGTCTGGACCCGCGAGGAAGACGGCAAGGTCTACGCATTCCCCGACACCCTGGTCGGCACCGATTCGCACACGACCATGATCAACGGCCTCGGTGTACTTGGCTGGGGCGTGGGCGGCATCGAGGCGGAGGCAGCCATGCTTGGCCAGCCAGTGTCGATGCTGATCCCCGAAGTGATTGGCTTCAAGCTCACCGGCAAGCTGCGCGAGGGCATCACTGCAACCGACCTGGTGCTGACCGTCACGCAGATGCTGCGCAAGAAAGGCGTGGTCGGCAAGTTCGTCGAGTTCTATGGCGACGGCCTTGCCGAATTGCCCTTGGCCGACCGCGCGACGCTGGCCAACATGGCGCCGGAATACGGCGCCACCTGCGGTTTCTTCCCGGTGGATCAGGTGACCCTCGACTACCTGCGCCTGTCAGGCCGGCCACAAGCCACGGTCGACCTGGTCGAAGCCTATTGCAAGGCCCAGGGCCTATGGCGCATGCCAGGCCAGGAGCCACTGTTCAGCGACAGCCTGGGGCTCGACATGGACACCGTGGAAGCCAGCCTGGCCGGCCCGAAACGGCCGCAGGACAGGGTCGCTTTGGGTCAGGTCAGCCAGGCCTTCGATGACTTCCTCAAGCTGCAGGTCAAACCTGCCACCAAGGAAGTCGGCCGGCTCGAGAGCGAAGGTGGTGGTGGCGTTGCAGTGGGCAATGCCGACCAGACCGGGCAGATCGACTACAGCCACGAAGGCCAGAACTACACCCTGCGCGACGGCGCGGTGGTGATTGCCGCGATCACCTCCTGCACCAACACCTCCAACCCCAGCGTGATGATGGCCGCCGGGCTGGTGGCGAAGAAGGCGATCGAGAAGGGTTTGAGCCGCAAGCCTTGGGTCAAGAGCTCGCTGGCGCCTGGGTCCAAGGTCGTCACCGATTACTACAATGCTGCCGGCCTCACCCCATATCTCGACCAACTGGGTTTTGCCCTGGTCGGCTACGGCTGCACCACCTGCATCGGTAACTCCGGGCCGCTCGATGAAGCTATTGAAACGGCCATCGGCACCGCTGACCTGAGCGTCGCCTCGGTGCTCTCGGGTAACCGCAACTTTGAAGGCCGGGTGCATCCCCTGGTCAAGACCAACTGGCTGGCCTCGCCACCCTTGGTGGTGGCTTACGCGCTGGCTGGCAGTGTGCGCGTCGACCTCACCCAAGAACCATTGGGCGTCGGCAAAGATGGCCAGCCGGTGTACCTGCGCGACATCTGGCCGAGCCAGCAGGAGATCGCCGATGCGGTAGCCAAGGTCGATACCGCGATGTTCCACAAGGAATACGCCGAGGTATTCGCCGGCGATGAACAATGGCAGGCCATCGAAGTGCCCCAAGCGGCAACCTATGTCTGGCAGGCTGACTCGACCTACATTCAGCACCCGCCATTCTTCGAGGACATCGGCGGGGCGCTGCCCGAGATCGTTGATATTCAGCAGGCCCGTGTGTTGGCGTTGCTCGGAGACTCGGTCACCACTGACCACATCTCCCCTGCCGGCAACATCAAGGCCGACAGCCCTGCCGGTCGCTATCTGCGCGACAAAGGCGTGCAGCCCAAAGACTTCAACTCCTATGGCTCGCGCCGCGGCAACCATGAGGTAATGATGCGCGGCACCTTCGCCAACATCCGCATCCGCAACGAGATGCTCGGCGGCGAAGAAGGCGGCAACACCGTGCACGTGCCCAGCGGTGAAAAACTCTCGATCTACGATGCCGCCATGCGTTATCAGGCCGAAGGTACTCCGCTGGTGGTGATTGCCGGGCAGGAATACGGCACTGGTTCCAGCCGCGACTGGGCAGCCAAGGGCACCAACCTGCTTGGGGTCAAAGCAGTGCTGGCCGAGAGCTTCGAGCGCATTCACCGCTCGAACCTGATCGGCATGGGCGTGCTGGCTTTGCAGTTCATGGCCGGTGACAGCCGCAAGACGCTGAACCTGACCGGCACTGAACGCATCGATATCCTCGGCTTGAGCGACGCGCAGATCCGCCCGGGCATGACCCTGACCCTGCGCATCCACCGTGAACACGGCGAGCAACAGGACATCCAGGTGCTGTGCCGGATCGACACCCTCAACGAGGTCGAGTACTTCAAGGCAGGCGGCATTCTGCACTATGTGCTGCGGCAACTGATCGCCAGCTGATCGCCATCTCATCAACCCAGGGGCGCATTGCGCCCCTTCTCTCGCCCGCCGCTGGTTAAATAATCATTCAATAAAACCGCAGCCATGCCGATAGCCATGGAAAGCCTTGCGGACCGAGCAGCCATGCGTAACAACCAGCCGATTACCCAGAGAGAACGGACTTTCCCTGCCCAACAGCGGTTGATCTCCACCACCAATGCCAAAGGTGTGATCAGTTACTGTAATGATGCCTTCGTCGAAATCAGCGGTTTCTCACGCGAGGAATTGATCGGCGCTGCGCATAATCTGGTCCGCCACCCCGATGTCCCCGCAGCAGTGTTTGCCCACATGTGGCAGACCCTCAAGCAAGGCCTGCCGTGGATGGGTATCGTCAAGAACCGCTGCAAGAGCGGCGATCATTACTGGGTCAACGCCTACGTAACGCCGATTTTCGACAACAACCAGGTAGTCGGTTACGAATCGGTGCGGGTCAAACCTACGGCTGAACAGATTCGCCGTGCCGAAGGCCTGTACCAGCGCCTCAACCAGGGCAAGTCGGCGATCCCTCGCCGCGACCGCTGGCTGCCGGTGCTGCAAGACTGGCTGCCGTTCATTCTGGTCAGCCAGGTCGGCTTCCTGATCGGCAACTGGCTGGGCCATTCCTGGGGCTTCGCCCTCGCCGCCGGCCTGTCAGTACCGTTGGGCCTGCTCGGTTTGAGCTGGCAGCAACGCGGCCTCAAGCGCCTGCTCGGTCTGGCTGAGCAAACCACCTCCGACCCGCTGATCGCGCAGATGTACACCGACAGCCGCGGCGTACAGGCGCGTCTTGAGATGGCCATGCTCAGCCAGGACGCGCGGATGAAAACCTGCCTGACCCGCTTGCAGGACAGCGCCGAACACCTGAGCGATCAGGCGCGTCAGTCCGATGTCCTGGCTCACCAGAGCTCATCGGGCCTGGAACGCCAACGGGTAGAAACCGAACAGGTCGCAGCTGCCGTCAACCAGATGGCCGCGACCACCCAGGAAGTTGCCAACCACGTGCAGCGCACTGCCGATGCCACCCAGGAAGCCAATCGCCTGACCAGCCAGGGCCGGCAGATCGCCGGGGAGACCCGCGAGGCCATTGCTCGCTTGTCCACCGCAGTCGGCGAAACCGGGCAGACCGTGACCCAACTGGCCAAGGACAGCGACGAGATCGGCGGCGTGGTCGATGTGATCAAAGGCATTGCCGATCAGACCAACCTGCTGGCCTTGAACGCGGCCATCGAAGCCGCCCGCGCCGGCGAAATGGGCCGCGGTTTTGCCGTGGTGGCTGACGAAGTGCGCCAGCTGGCGCAACGCACTGCCGAATCCACCGGGCAGATCCACGGCCTGATTGCCAAGCTGCAACAGACGGCCAGCAGCGCCGTGTTGACCATGGAAAGTGGCCATCGCCAGGCGCAGGAAGGCGTTGCCCGGGTTATGGAAGCGGATCAGGCGCTGATCGGCATCAGCGAAGCGGTGGCCAATATCACCGACATGGCGACCCAGATCGCAGCGGCAACCGAAGAGCAAACCGCCGTGGCTGACGAAATCAGCCGCAACATCAGCACCATTGCCAGCCTTGCTGACGAAACCGCCGAACAAGCACAGCACTCGGCTTTGCTCAGCGAAGAGCTGACCGGCACGGCGGGGACTCAGTACTCACTGGTGGAGCGCTTCAACCGTTGATGTGCTGACGGAGCCGTTATCGCTGGGGAACCTGCGGTAACGGCCGTTTACCAGTCCAGCGCCAGCCGCGTTTCGAAACAGCGCTCGCTGCCGTCCAGCGGATCGGCAAAGCGCAGGCTCTGCGCCAATAGTTTCAAGGGCCGCTGATAGTCATCCTCGACCGCCTGCAGCTGCGGGTAAAACGGGTCGTTGCAGATGCCCGCCCCCAACGCGGCCATGTGCACGCGCAACTGGTGCGTCTTGCCGGTTACCGGCGACAGGCCATAGCGCCAGCAATCACCATTTTTCTCGATCACATGCGCCAGCGTCTCGCTGTTCTCTGCGCCGGGGACCTCGTGCATGCGGAAAAACGGTTCGCCGTGCACCAACCTGCTGCGTCGCACCAGCGGGAAGTCGAGTTCAGGCAGTGCAGCGGCAATCGCCTGATACTGCTTGTCGATACGCCGTTCGGGGAACAGGCGCTGATAGGCGCTGCGGGTCTCAGGGTTGGCCGAGAACATGACCAGTCCTGCCGTATGCCGGTCGATGCGATGCAAGGGCACCAGGTGCGGGTTGCCCAGCCGGCGGATGAGCCGACGGAGCAAAGTCTGCTCGACGTATTCGCCTGTGGGCGTCACCGGCAGAAAGTGCGGCTTGTCGGCGATGACCAGGTGCTCGTCCATGTGCACAATCGATTCGTGCACCGGAATCGGTTTCTCGTTGGCCACTTCACGAAAATAATGCAGGCGCATGCCGCGTCGGTAAGGCAAATCTGCGCCAATTGCACGCCCTTCAGCGTCCAGTACCCGACCGCGAGCAAAACGGTCAAGCCATTGCTCGCGATCAATCGCCTTGAAGTGCTCACACAAGCAATCAAGCACCGTCTTCCACTCGCCAGGCGGCAGGCACACCGTGCTGGCTTGTTGATGTGCGGGGTCGAAAGGTGCGCTCATGTCAGGCTCAGGCAGTCAGTAAGCCGGCATTATCACCGATGGCCTGCGGCTCAGCCAGCTTCGGCCGTCTCGCAGCGCACCTTGAGCCAGCGCAGCACCTGCACGGCGTCCCAGCGGCCAGGGTCATACAGCGCGTAAACCAGGCCTTGATAGCCGACGACATCCAGCGGTCGGTGAAAACCGGCCCGTTGAAACAACGCCTCGACTTCAGCGAAGCAGGTATTGAAGTGGACCTTGCCAAAGGGCGTCCGGTCATCCGTGACCAGGCCCTCGAGACGCAGCTCCAGAACGGCGTCGGCTACACGCTCGGGCGCCATCCTGTTGATGCTGTATTTCAGTTGCTCGACATTGAGCATCGCTTCACCCTGACACTGTATTTATATACAGCATACGAAGTTGTTCCGGCTTTCGTCAAATGGCAGGCGCTGTCAGTGGATGCCCGGTAGGTAGCCGCCGCCTCGTTGAATAGTCAGTATCTGACGGCGTGGATGCTCGATCGAGACAGCCAGGTGGACCCAGCTGTCGAACTCGAGAATCAACTGATCGAATATGACGTCACTGTCGCGAATCCGTATTGCAACTTGGCGTGCGGGAATGTTCAAAGCCGTGAAGTCAGCCGCCAGCCCCAGTACATGAGCGCTTTGCGCTGTGCCGCCGACCTTCTGGTTGAGCGCCTGGCTACGAAAGCCGCTGGTAATCGTCAGTGGCACCTGGAGCAGACTACGCACCTGCTCGAGTACGCCGCATAACAGGCCCAGGTTCGCCAACGCCGCGGGCGGCGGCGTGTTATCCAGACCTGCAAGCGCTGCTGTGCTGGAAGCGGTCATTTCGGCTAGCGTGAAGTGGGGGGTGATGAACATCACGGACCTCTGCGTGGCTGATGGCAAGGCTCGCTCATGGCGGGCCAGGGCCGATCATCTGTCACCACACAGGTTTGCACACGAGGGACGCGCCGCCGCTGGTGCGATCATTGCCGGAGGAAAGCCACCACCTGTTCGCTATCGAACGGCCAGTGCAACTCATCGCCTGAATCGCACCGACGCAGCACCGGGATGATCAATCCATAGCGCTCGAACAATGCCTCCTGTTCACTGATGTCGACCAGTTCGACCAGCAGGCCGCGCTCGACGAATGGCATCAGCACGGCTTCGGCGACTTCGCACAGGTGGCACCCAAGGGTGCCCAGCAGTTGGCATTCCGGAAGCATGGCGGGCCTGCGCACAATGGAGAGGTGGACTTATTGTAAAGTCCAGCCCGCACCCGTCAATCCTGGCTGGTGGCACCAATTCGATGCAGCGACAGGTCTGCCCCCTGAAACTCCTGCTCATGGCTCAGACGCAAGCCCAGCGTAGCCTTGAGCAAGCCATACACGACCAGGCCACCGGTCAATGCCACGAGTACACCGCCGAGGCTGCCGATCAGTTGACTGATCATGCTCACCCCGCCCAGGCCAGCCAGGCTCGGCTGGGCAAAGATCCCGCAGGCGATGCCGCCCCACACACCGCAAACGCCATGCAGTGGCCAGACGCCGAGAACATCGTCGATTTTCCAGCGGTTCTGCGCAGCGGTGAAACACCAGACGAACAGCCCACCCGCCACTACGCCGGTGAGCAGCGCGCCAACTGGATGCATCAGGTCGGAGCCGGCACAGACCGCCACCAGCCCAGCCAACGGACCGTTGTGCAGAAAGCCTGGGTCATTGCGCCCGGCCAGCAGCGCTGCCAGGGTGCCGCCCACCATTGCCATCAGCGAATTGATCGCCACCAGGCCACTGATCCCTTGCAGGCTCTGCGCGCTCATGACGTTGAAGCCGAACCAGCCGATGATCAGGATCCAAGAGCCCAGCGCGAGAAACGGAATGCTCGAGGGAGCAAAGGCGATCAGTCGCCCGTCACGATAACGCCCACGCCGTGCGCCAAGCAGCAACACCGCTGCCAGGGCCAGCCAGCCACCCATGGCATGCACTACCACCGAGCCAGCGAAGTCGTGAAACGGCGCACCGAAGCGCTGTTGCAGCCAGTCCTGCAAGCCAAAATTGCCGTTCCACACAATGCCCTCATAGAACGGGTAGACGAACGCCACAATCAGCGCTGTCGCGCATAACTGCGGGGCGAAGCGGGCACGTTCGGCGATGCCGCCAGAGATGATCGCGGGAATGGCCGCTGCGAAGGTGATCAGGAAAAAGCACTTCACCAAGGCGTAGCCATGATCGCTGGCCAGCGTCGCTGCCGGCTGCAGGAAGGTCACCCCATAAGCAACCCAGTAACCGACGAAAAAGTACACCAGCGCCGAAATGGCAAAGTCGCTGAGGATCTTCGACAGTGCGTTGACCTGATTCTTGTGGCGAACCGTACCTACTTCCAGAAAGGCAAAACCGGCATGCATCGCCAGCACCAGAATGGCGCCCATCAGTAAGAAAAGCGTGTTGGAACCGTGGACCAGAGAGTCCATTGCGCTGTGGGTGTTTTCCATGAAATTGGCAGACCTGCTGAAAAAGGCACCATGACAGTTCAAGAACCGGCCTCCCTGCACCGAATCGGTGCCCGCCCCGCTGCCCTGTTCTGGTGAGGCCTGGCGGAACGTGCGTGGTTTTTTCTTGGGTTTGTCGTGGATTGGGTTAAGGTTTATCGGTATGTGCAGACGTGATGCGCGAAATCGTCGCAGCCGCTGCGGGCACGCCCCAATACTTAACAAACACTTAGCAAACGCCATACCAGCAACTGCAGTGAACCTTCACAACAGCCATCACTCGAATTATCCACATACCTCAACAGGGAGAGACCCAATGGCCAGCAAATCGGCAAAGAATGCTCAAGAGATATTGATGGCTGACTTCCAGGCGCTAGTACGCGACACCGAGCGGCTGCTGGCGGACACGGCCAATCTGGCGGGTGATCAGGCTGACGAATTGCGCGAACAGATCCATGCGCGCCTCGAAGAAGCTCGTGCCAACCTGCAGGTGACTCAGGAATCGGTGCGCGCCCGCGGTCAGGAGGCGGTTGTTCAAGCCGAAGCCTATGTCCAAGAAAACCCTTGGCAGGCTATCGGCATTGCTGCAGGTGTCGGCCTGCTGATCGGGCTGCTGGCCAATCGCCGCTGAGGTAACTTCATGGAAAATGACGCCTCCACTGGCGCAACCGGCAAGCGCCTCGGCGCTGCCGTGCTTGGCCTGCTGCACAGCCACATCGAGCTGTTCGGCATCGAACTGCAGGAGCAGAAAGGCCGTACCTTGAAGCTGCTGCTGTTCGCAGGCATGGCATTGGTATTTGCCCTGCTGTTGCTGTCGGCATTGTCTGGTCTGCTGCTGGTACTGGTCTGGGACAGTTATCGCCTGGCCGGGATCATCGGTCTGTGCGTGTTCTACTGCCTCGCCACGCTGTACTGCGCTGTTCGCCTGAAAGCTGCGGTATTCGATGAGTCTTCACCGTTCAGCTCCACACTTGAGGAGCTTGCCAAGGATCGGGAGCGACTGTTGCCATGAGCCTGCCTGAACTTCCCAATACGCGTAATCCGCGCGAGCTGCGCAAGGCGCTGTTGCGTCTGCGCCTCGAAATGCACCGCCAGGAAATCCGCCAGGAATCGGCGCAACTGCTCGAGCCAGTCCGTCGCCTGCGCGGCATAGGTAGCTCTGTGCAGCAAGGGCTGGGGATCAAGCATGCGCCGTTATGGGGCATTGCCGGCGTGGTTTTGATGGGCTTTCTGACTGGCAAGGGTGCCCGCGGTGGTGGCCTTACGCGCTTGCTGCGCCTGGGCGGCACGTTGCTGCCCTTGGCCAGACTGTTCCTGCACAACGGTCGACGCCGCTAGCAGCGGCTGCGCCTGCCCCTTGCGCAGGCGCAGCGCTACCCTGAAGCTATGGCGATTATCCGATCGGAGAGCGAGCATTGGACTGGGATACCCTGCTGACCCGTGAGCGCCTGGGCAAGGCCTTGTACAGCCCTGAGGAACTAGGGCGCAGTCCCTTCCACAAGGACCACGACCGGATCATCTTTTCCGGTGCGTTTCGCCGGCTTGGACGCAAGACTCAAGTCCACCCGGTGTCGAGCAACGACCATATTCATACCCGCCTGACCCATTCACTGGAAGTGAGCTGCGTCGGCCGCTCACTCGGCATGCGTGTGGGCGAGACTTTGCGCGACGAGCTGCCGGCCTGGTGTGAGCCAAGCGACCTGGGCATGATCGTGCAGTCGGCCTGCCTGGCCCACGACATCGGTAATCCGCCGTTCGGCCACTCTGGCGAAGACGCGATCCGCTCCTGGTTTCAGCAGGCGGCAGGTCGCGGCTGGCTGGACGGCATGAGCGACGAGCAACGCGCTGACTTTCTCAATTTCGAAGGCAATGCGCAGGGCTTTCGGGTGCTCACACAGTTGGAGTATCACCAGTTCGATGGCGGTACCAGGCTGACCTACGCCACCCTCGGCACCTACCTTAAATACCCGTGGAGTTCGCGTCACGCCGATGCCCTGGGCTACAAGAAGCACAAGTTCGGCAGCTATCAGAGCGAGCTGCCGTTGCTCGAGCAGATCGCACGCAAGCTGGGCCTGCCGCAGCTCGAGGAGCAACGCTGGGCACGCCATCCGCTGGTGTACCTGATGGAGGCTGCCGACGATATCTGCTACGCCTTGATCGACCTTGAAGACGGGGTCGAGATGGAGCTGCTGCAATATGCCGAAGTCGAAGCGCTGCTGCTGGACCTGGTCGGTGACGACCTGCCCGAGACCTACCGCCAGCTCGGCGCCAACGACTCGCGCCGACGCAAGCTGGCGATCCTGCGCGGCAAGGCTATCGAACACCTGACCAATGCGGCAGCCGAAGCGTTCGTCGAGCAGCAACGGGCGTTGCTCAGCGGTCAGTTAGCGGGCGACCTGGTCGAGCACATGCACGGCCCTGCCAAGCGCTGTGTACTGCAGGCCAAGGACATGGCGCGCAAGAAGATTTTCCAGGACAAGCGCAAGACGCTGCACGAGATTGGCGCTTACACCACGCTGGAAATCTTGCTCAACGCTTTTTGTGGCGCGGCCCTGGAACAACACGGCGGGCGCACCCCGTCGTTCAAAAGCCGGCGAGTGCTCGACCTGATTGGCAACCATGCGCCAAGCCCTGATGACACGTTGCACAACGCCTTCCTGCGGATGATTGATTTCATCGCCGGCATGACCGACAGCTATGCCAGCGAGATGGCTTGTGAGATGACTGGGCGTTCCAGCCCGACCTGAATACGGCAAACTTAGGCAGATCTCAGCCAGTATTGGGGCCGCTGTGCGGCCCCGGCTATGCGAAGGTTAACAGTGTAGATAGATGAACCAATCTCACGCCTATCGATTAACCAACCCCAACTAATAGCCACTCACACCACGTTACTAATTTCTTGCTACATATAAACATCTCGTCTCAAGAATCATCGGCTATGTAGTCTCTTACTGTAGTCCATTTCCCATATACGACTGACAAACGCTTGTTGCCTGCTTCCTGCCGCCCATCTGGGTTAAGGTGCGCTCTGTTCACGCCATCTGTCCCAATGGAATGTTAACTATGCAATCCGTATTTATTGTCGACGACCATCCGGTTATTCGCTTGGCCGTACGCATGCTACTGGAAAACCAGGGTTACAAGATCGTCGGCGAGTCTGACAACGGCGTCGACGCGATGCAGCTGATTCGCGAGGCACGCCCCAACCTGGTCATCCTTGACATCGCTATCCCGCGACTGGATGGGCTCGAAGTGCTGGCGCGTTTCCAGAGCATGGCCCTGCCCATGAAGGTGCTGGTACTAACTGCCCAGTCACCCGCGCTGTTCGCCATTCGCTGCATGCATTCGGGCGCATCGGGCTATGTCTGCAAGCAGGAAGACTTGAGCGAACTCATCAGTGCAATCAAGGCAGTACTTGCTGGCTACAACTATTTCCCCAGCCAAGTCCTGCAGGGTGAGACAGAAAGCAGCAGGTCGGAATTAGGTCTATTCCGACAGGTCAATGATCGAGAACTGATGGTGCTGCAACTTTTTGCCCAGGGTCGAAGCAACAAGGAAATCGCTTCAGGCATGTTTCTCAGCAACAAGACAGTGAGCACCTACAAAAAACGCCTGATGCAAAAACTACGGGTAAGTACTTTGGTCGACCTGATTGACGTAGCCAAACGGAACGCGCTGGTGTGATGCTGCGAGTGGGGCATTACTTGACCTGTTTGTGCCTTGTCCTGGCCGCCACCGGCTTGTCGGTGGCGGCGGAGCAGGAGCCTACGACACTGACCTTGCTCAAACGTACGTCAGCACAACCAAGCCGCCCACAGCTCAGCGCCGAGCAGCGCAACTGGCTTGAGACAAAGCAGCAACTGACGCTAGGCACCTCTTTCCCCGATTACCCCCCGTTCGATATCACCAGCGGTGGCCGTGACTACCAGGGCATTACCGCCGAGTACGCTGCGGTGATCAGCAGCGCGCTCGGGCTGCCGGTGAAAGTATTGCGTTTCGACAATCGCCTGGATGCCGTCGAGGCGCTCAAGCAAGGGCGGATTGACCTGTTGGGCAGCGCTAACGGTTTCGAAGCCGCTGCGCAAGGGCTGGGGCTGTCGGTCCCGTATGCGGTCGACCAACCCGTGCTGGTGACTCGCGAGGACGAGGCGCGCCCGCTGAACAACGGCCTCAATGGCATGCGCCTGAGCATGCTGTATCACTACCTGCCGCCCAAGGTGGTACGCGAGACCTACCCCAACGCTTCACTGCTGACGTTCGGCTCGTCGACCCAGGCACTCAATGCGGTTGCATTTGGGCAGGCCGACGTCTTCATCGGCGATACCATTTCCACCTACTTTCAACTCAATCAGGGCCATCTGCCGCGCCTGCGTATGGCCAATTTTGGCCAGCATGAGGCCATTGGCTTCAGCTTCGCCATGCGCCGCGACGCATCGATGCTCAGAGGGTTGATCAACCTCGCGCTGCAAGCTCAGCCAGTGGTGGTGCAAAGCAACATTCTCAAACGCTGGAGCGCCGGTAGCGACATTCTGCTGAGCGAGCGCAAGCTGCAGCTAAGCCCAGCAGAAGAACAGTGGCTAAGGCAGCGTCCATTGTTGCGGGTAGTCATCGACGAAACGGCGGCCCCGGTGTCCTACTTCGACGCGGCCGGTCAGTTCCGCGGCATTACCGCCGACCTGCTGGAAATGCTCAGGCTGCGCACAGGTCTGCATTTCGAGATTCAGCGTGCGGGCAGTGTTGACGACATGCTCGCGCGGATTGCCGATGGTCGCGCCGATGTCATTGCAGCACTGCCGATGCAAGAGCAGCACAACCCGCAACTGCTGGTGACTCGGCCGTATCTGGAAAGCTCGCTGGTGCTGGTCACCCGACACAACGAAACGGCCAGCTCATTCGAGCAACTCAACGGCAAGCGGGTTGCCGTCACACGTGGCAGCGCAGCAGCGCAATTGCTTGCCCAGCAGTACCCGGATGTCATGGCTATCCAGACCGAAAGCCCGTACTACTCCCTGGCGCTGCTCAGCAGCAGTGCCGTCGACGGCGCTGTCAGCACGCTGATCGATGCCAACCATGCGCTGGCCAGCGACCCGGATCTGGTGATTCGCAATACGGTGGGCATCGAGCCCGCCAGCTTCGCGATGGCGAATGCCAGCAATGCGCAGCCGCTGGCAGCTATCCTCGACAAGGCCTTGTTGAGTATCTCTCCAGAAGAATTTGGCGCGATCTACAACCGCTGGAGCGGCCTCAATGCGCAAGACGATGCCTATTGGCGGAACCTGCGGCATCTGGCTCTGCAGATTGCAGTGGGGATCGGCTCTTTACTGTTGCTGGCGCTGGTCTGGAACGCGCATCTGCGCCGCCAGATTCGCCATCGCCAACGCGTCGAACGAGCCCTCAACGACCAACTCGAATTCATGCAGGTGATGCTCAATGGCACTCCTCATCCGCTGTTTGTGCGGGGTCGTGATGGCAAGTTGCAAAGCTGCAACGACAGTTACCTGAAGGCGATGGACGCCTGTGCGCAAGACGTCATTGGCAAACGCCTGGAAGAGAGCCTGGGCAGCCAGCATGCCTGTACGCATCAGATCGAAGCCGACTATCAGCAGGTCATGGCCGCCGGCGAGCCGTTGATCCTTGATCGCCAGCTCCGCCTGAAAGATCGCGAACTGACGGTGTACCACTGGGTCCTGCCCTATCGTGACTCGTTGGGTGAAGTGCAGGGCATCATTGGCGGCTGGATCGATATCAGCGAGCGCCGCCAATTGGTGCAGGAGCTGCGCCTGGCAAAACAGCAGGCCGATGATGCCAACCGTGCCAAGAGCACCTTTCTGGCAACCATCAGCCATGAAATTCGCACGCCGATGAACGCAGTCATCGGCATGCTCGAACTCGCCGTCAGGCACGCCGATCAAGGCCGCGTGGACAAACCGGCACTGGAAGTCGCCTACCATTCCGCTACCGACCTGCTGGGCCTGATCGGAGATATCCTGGATATCGTGCGGATTGAATCCGGGCACATGAGCCTGGCGCCAGAACCGGTCGAGCTGGCTGCTTTGATCAAATCCGTAGCGCGGGTATTTGAAGGCCAGGCACGTGAAAAGGGCCTGGCACTGGAAGTCCAGATCGAGCCGAGCGCACAACGTCACGTACTGCTCGACCCACTGCGTTTCAAGCAGGTACTGAGCAATCTGCTCAGCAATGCGATCAAGTTCACCGACATTGGCCAGGTCCGCGTACACGCGCAGCTGCACCGATCAGCTTCTGCGCCAACCACCCAACTGGAACTTGAGGTGCGCGACAGCGGCATCGGCATTCCCGAGCACGAAATACAAGGGCTGTTCAGTCCCTTCGTGCAGGCCAACACCCAGAGCGACGGCGCACGCTGCGGCACCGGGTTAGGCCTGACCATCAGCCGCACCCTGTGCGAAATGATGGGTGGCACACTGACCCTGCGCAGTTTGCAGGGGGTAGGCACCCAGGTCCGCCTGAGCATGCCGGTCTGCCCAGCCGGTGCGCCGGTGGCAGCCGAGGCGGCGATACGCCAGGTCGACGCGCTCAATCCCGACTTGCGCGTACTGGTCATCGACGACCACCCCGCCAACTTGATGCTGATGGCGCAGCAGTTGAATTTCATGGGGCTGCGCCACACCAGTGCCCGGGATGGCAATGAAGCCTTGCAATGTTGGCACAGCGATACGTTCGATGTGCTGCTGCTCGACTGCAACATGCCCCACATGAACGGCTATCAGGTGACGCGAGCCATCCGCGCTGAAGAGCGCGCCAGCAACCGGCCACCCTGCGTCATTTTTGGCTACACCGCCAATGCCCAACCCGAAGTTCGCCAGCGCTGCCTGGATGCGGGCATGAACGACTGCCTGCTCAAGCCGATAAGCCTGCGTACGCTGAGTGAGCACCTCGCCAACGTCACTCCATTACCCGAATCCGCGGCGCTACAGCCCCGCCGAGCGGCGTTCGACGTCGCCAGTGTGAGGAGGGTTGCTGGCGACGACCCGGCAGATCAACAGCGTTTTCTGCAGCTGTTGCAGCAGAGCCTGAAGGATGACTGCACAGTGCTGATGAGCCTTGATCCAGAGCAGCAAGCCCTGGCCATCGTCGAGCAGGCACACAAAATCCTCAGCCCCGCACGGATGCTGGATGCTCAGGCAATGATGGAGGTGTGCGAGCTGCTCGCCAGTGGCGAACTGACGCTGCACGAGTTAAAGCTGAAGCGGCAGGCCTTGGCCAGGCACATGCGCAGAATTGAAAAAGCCCTGAGCCGTCAGCTGGGCTGAGCGTTCAGGGCTTTGGCATGGCGGCGCGCCGACAGCGCCCGCCAGGCTGGATCAGGAAGCCGAGTTGATCGGCTTTTCCGGATACCAGGCGTCGAGCAGCGGGCTGACTTTGACTTCGGTCAGCTCGTTACGGCCCTTGAGCCACGCTTCGACAGCAGCACGCTGCTCTTCGCTGACCGAGCCACGCTCGGCCAGGCAGACCAGACCGAAGTCATCGCCGCCGACGTAGTCCAGGCCGTTGGCGTCCATGGCTTCTACCAGGAAGGCGTCGAGGAAGGCATCGATGGCTTCTTCAGACAGGTCTTCCTTGAAACCAAGGTTCAGTTCGAAGCCCAGCTCCTGGAATTCATCTACGCAGAGTTTTTTGCGCAGACGGCGGGAACGGTTGGTAGCCATGAAACAATCCTCTTAAGTAATTACGGGCGGCACTTTACCAGTTTCCGGGGCACAGCGGCGCTTTTGTGTCGAACCCGGCACATACAGGACGCGCTTGGGGCATAATGCCCGCTATATTTCGATCTGGGGCCACCATCTTTTACAGCCCCGTTATTTCCCCCTCGCCCGCAGGGTTTTCGTACTTATGATCAAAGCGCTCCGCCCACTGCTGCTCGCCGGCCTGATGCTGCCTCTGGCCATGCCCACTCAGGCCGCCGTCAACACCACCTTGCCGCCCAAGGTGCAACAGGCTCTCAAGACCAACAAATTGCAGGACAACGCCCTGTCGCTGGTCATGCTGCCCCTCGATGGCCCCGGTACGGCAACGGTGTTCAACGCCGATGTGTCGGTCAACCCGGCCTCAACCATGAAACTGGTTACCACCTACGCCGCCCTCGAGCTGCTTGGCCCGACCTTTCAATGGAAAACCGAGTTCTACACCGATGGCACCCTGAGCAATGGCGTGCTCAACGGCAACCTGTACCTCAAGGGTGGCGGCGATCCCAAACTGAACATGGAAAAGCTCTGGCTGCTGATGCGTGACCTGCGCGCCAACGGCGTGCGCACCGTCACCGGTGACCTGGTGCTGGACCGCAGCCACTTCGTGCAGCCCAACCTGCCCCACTTCGACGATGACGGCGGCGACACCAACAAGCCGTTTCTGGTCAAGCCAGACTCGTTGCTGGTCAACCTCAAGGCGCTGCGTTTCGTTGCTCGCAATGACGGCGGCAAGGTCATGATTGCAGTCGAACCGCCGATTGCCAGCATCCGCATCGACAATCAGGTCAAGGCGGTCGCCTCCAAGCAGTGCGCCGGTGAGGTCCGCTATAACCCGCAGGTCAGACCAGACGGTGTCACCGTAGTGGTCAGCGGCCAATTGGGCGAAGGCTGCAACTCGCAGACCTATCTGGCCCTGCTCGACCACCCCGCCTACGCGGCAGGTGCCGTTCGCGCAATCTGGAACGAACTGGGCGGCACCATCCAGGGTGGCGATCGCATCGAGAACGTGCCGAAAAGCGCCCGAGTACTGGCGCGGGCATTCTCGCCCGACCTGGTCGAGGTGATCCGCGACATCAACAAATACAGCAACAACACCATGGCTCAGCAGCTGTTCCTGAGCCTGGGCGCGCAGTTCCGTACCGATGCCGATGGCGATGACGCGCGCGCCGCACAACGGGTCGTGCGTCAATGGATGGCGAAAAAAGGAATCACCTCACCGCACCTGGTGATGGAGAACGGCTCTGGCCTGTCCCGCGCTGAACGTGTCAGCACACGTGAAATGGCCACCCTGCTGCAGGCGGCCTGGAACAGCCCTTACGCTGCTGAATTCATCAGCTCGATGCCGCTGGTGGGCATGGACGGGACCATGCGCAAGCGCCTTAAACGCACTGCCATGACCGGCCAGGCGCATATCAAGACCGGCACTTTGAATACCGTGCGCGCAATCGCCGGATTCAGCCGCGACAGCAACGGCCACACCTGGGCAGTGGCGGCGATCCTGAATGATCCCAAGCCATGGGGTGCGTCACAAGTGCTTGATCAGGTGCTGCTTGAGCTGTATCGCCAGCCGAAACTGAATACTGGTACCGCCGCATCGGGGCTCTGAAGCAAGCAGTCTGAGCAGCGCGTGCCAGCCGCCGCGGCGCTGCTCGGCAGGCAGATCAGGCCGACTTAAGGCTGCACTACTTCAACTCGGTCGCGGCCACCCTGCTTGGCCGCGTACACCCCGGCATCGGCGCGCAGCAGCAGCGCATCGGCGCCCTCCCCCGGGTGCCAGGCAGCCACGCCGAAGCTTGCCGTGACCTTGCCGACCCCGTTGATCACCAGACTGCGTACCCCCTGCCACAGCTCCAGCGCCAGGGTGCGCGCCTGCGCGATATCGCTACCTGGGCACAGCACCATGAACTCCTCGCCGCCGAGCCGGCAGAACACGTCCGTACGGCGCAGACGATGGCTGATGTGCTGGCACAGGCTGCGCAGGACATCGTCACCTACCGCATGCCCATGCTCATCGTTGATGCGCTTGAAGTGATCGACATCGAGCATGATCACCGCCAGCTCCAGGCCATCACGCGCTGCGCGATCAAGCTCGATCTTCAGCCGCTCCTGGAAGTAGCGGCGGTTGTGAATACCGGTCAACACGTCGGTAATCGATAGCGCGCGCAGCTCGTGCTCGACCCGCTTGGGCTCGGAAACGTCGGTCAGATAGCCATGCCACAAGGTGCATCCCGCCTCGCCCAGTTCAGGCGTGGCCTCACCGCGCACCCAGCGCAAACCGGCCTGCGGCAGAATCACCCGATACTCTTCGCGCCACGGGGCAAGGTGCTCTGCCGAGTGACGGATCGAGCGCAGCACCCGCTCCAGGTCATCAGGATGAATCCGCTCCGTAATCGGCGCCGCATCCTCACGCAGCTGATGCAGGTCGATCTCGTAGATGTCGAACAAGCCCTGACTGGCGTAGGGGAAACATGTATGTCCAGACGCATCCAGACGGTACTGATAGATACCTCCGGGCACTTCGGCACTGAGCTTCTCCAGCAGCCGATCACGCACCGCCAGTGCCTCATGCACGCGGCGCCGTTCAGTGACATCAATGCAGATTGCCAGGTAGCCGACCCAACGGCCGTGCTCATCGAGCACCGGGCTGACCAGCATGGTCGCCAGCAGCTGGCTGCCATCGCTACGTTGCAGGGTCCATTCGCCAGGCTGGTTGTCCGCGGCCTGCGCCGCATCGGCAAAGATTGCCTGAGCGCAGCTGATGTCGCGGCCGTGCTGCTGGCTCAGGGCCTGGGCGCGCTGGTGCAACTCGTCGGCCTGAATCAGCGCGGGCAGATCAAGCCGGCCGACCACTTCGCTGGCGGCATAACCCAGCATGCGCTCGGCGCCAGCATTGAAGGTGATGATCCGGCCCTCGAGGTCAGTGGCGATAATCGCCACCTGAGTTGCCGCATCGAGCACGCTGCGCAGTTGGTTATGGGTGCCCCTGAGGGACTGCTCACTGATGCGCAATTCGGCCGTGCGCTGCTCGACCAGCTTCAATGCGCGCTGGCGCTGGCTGAGCACGCTGTACAGCAAAGCGCCGAGCAGCACGCTCAGCAGCGCCCCAAGTAGCGCGACCGCCGGCACCAACGATGAACGATTGGCGTGCACGAAGCTTTGGCTGGGACGAATCAGCATCTGATAGGGATAACCAGCCAGCTGCAGTTGACGGGCACTGACCATTGCCAGCGGCGCTGCCGGGTTGAGCGACTGGTACAGCAGGTTTTGCCCGCTGCCATCGCTGATGCGCACCACCAGGTCGTCGTCCGTTGCAGCTGACACACCCTCGCTGACCAAGCGCTGCAAGTCGAGCAGGACAATCACATAGCCACTGGGTACACCGTCGCCTGCAACATTGGCGAAGACTGGAGCAAGCATCATCAGCACTACCGCCGCAGGCTGCTCTGGCAACTGCCATGGCGCGGACACCGCCATGCTGCCTGGGGTAGTCGCGCGCACCAAAGTGCTTTGCACGCGTCTCAGGTTGAACAGCTCCAGGCCAGAAGGCAGCCCAGCCAGATTGGAAGTTTGCACAAAGCGTATGGGGTAGGCGTGGCCGCGTAATGCTAAGGGCTGTACCTGCGCCTGGCCGCCAGCATCAGGGGACGCAGTGTGGACAGCCAGTTCGGCACTCGCCCCCCACCTGGCGGTGGCAACGGCGGGCGCCCAGGCGTAGGCCAAAGTGCGCTGCAACAGCGGTTTGACGTAACCCTGAAATTCGCCTGCGGTGACGTTATCGGAATAACTGAAAAAGCGCCGCAGGCTATCCAGGCGCTGTTGCTGGTCTGCCAGGCGTTCGGCAATACGGCTGTAGCGGTCTGCGGCCAGCAGCTCGAAGCGCTGGCGCAGTTGCTGTTTGGAGAAGCTGTACGCGGCGGTCGTCAGCGCCGCCGTGAACAAAGCGCCGCTGATTACCGCCAGCAGCGCCAACGCCCAGGCCGGTAATGCCTGATAGAGCAGGCCAAACACATTCGCACGCACCTTCGACATAGAGCGATCTCGTCACGTCAGCGTCCTGCGAATTTTTCAACCCTGACTATTTATAGCTATTGGCCATTAGCGGCGCAACTCCGACATTACCCAGTGCCACTTCAGCGCAGCTGCAAGCGCCAGGCACGGTGGATCTTGCTGTTGCGAGCAAAGTCCGGATCAACCGTCTGCGCGCTTATTTCTTCCACGGCATACCGCGCGCTCACGCTCTCGTCGAGCTGGAACTTGCGGAAGTTGTTGGAGAAATACAGCACACCGCCAGGCGCCAACCGGGCCAGGGCCAGGTCAAGCAACTGCACGTGGTCGCGCTGCACGTCGAACACCCCTTCCATGCGCTTGGAATTGGAGAACGTCGGCGGGTCGATGAAGATCAGGTCGTAGCTCTCGCGGCAGCTCTCCAGCCAGGCCATGACGTCACCCTGCTCCAGGCGATGGCGATCGGAGTAGCCATTGAGCGAGAGGTTGCGCCGCGCCCAGTCCAGGTAGGTCTTGGACAGGTCGACGCTGGTGGTCTCGCGTGCGCCGCCCTTGGCCGCATGCACAGTCGCCGTGGCGGTGTAGCAGAACAGGTTGAGGAAACGCTTGCCGGCCGCCTCGCGCTGGATGCGCATGCGCATCGGACGGTGATCGAGGAACAGCCCGGTATCGAGATAATCGGTCAGGTTGACCAGCAACTTGACGCCGCCTTCGCTGACTTCCTGGAAACGCCCTTCAGTCGCTTGACGCTCATACTGGCGAGTACCGCTCTGACGCTGACGGCGCTTGAGCACAATACGCTGCTGATCGATGCCCAGTGCCTGCGGGATCGCTGCAAGCACATCGAGCAGACGCCCTTGGGCCTTTTCTGGATCGATGGTACGCGGGGCGGCGTACTCCTGAACGTGCACCCAATCCTGGTAGAGGTCGATCGCCACAGCGTATTCGGGCATGTCGGCGTCATACAGGCGGTAGCAGTCGATATGTTCGCGGCGGGCCCACTTGCCCAGCTGCTTGAGGTTCTTCTGCAAGCGGTTGGCAAACATCTGCGCACCTTCGGAAAGGCGCGCCGGCTCGTTGACGACTGCCACCGGGCGATCGCTGTCAGCTTCCTGGGCGTCGACAGAACGACGCTCGCCGGAGACACCCGTGACGAACTGATCAGGCTGGATCTTGAACAGCAGCAGTTTGCACGGCAACGCGCCGTTCCAGAACGCGTACTGTTTGTGGCTGCGCACACCCATACGCTTGCCCAGTTCAGGCGCGCCGGTGAACACCGCCGCCTCCCAGCCCAGACACGCCTGGCGCAGACGCTCGCCCAGGTTCTGGTAGAGGTAGAGCAAGCTGGCTTCGTCGCCCAGACGCTCGCCGTAAGGCGGGTTGCTGATGACCAGACCTTTCTGGTTCTGGTCCGGACGCGGTTCAAACGTGCCGACCTCACCCTGGTAGATCTTGATCCAGTCGCTCAGGCCGGCCCGTTCGACGTTGTTGCGGCCCGGCTGAATCAGCCGTGGGTCGGCTTCGTAACCGCGAATCCACAGCGGCGGCTTGGCCAGGCCGGCTTCGGCGCGCTGGATTGCTTCGTCATGAACCTTGCGCCACAACGCCGGCACGTGGCCAAGCCAGGCGCTGAAGCCCCAACGCTCGCGCTTGAGGTTGGGCGCAATATCGGCGGCGATCATCGCGGCCTCGACGAGGAAGGTACCGACACCGCACATCGGGTCAGCCAGCGCGCCGCCTTCGGCAGCAATGCGCGGCCAGCCGGAACGAATCAGCACCGCTGCGGCGAGGTTTTCCTTGAGCGGCGCGGCGCCCTGCTGCAAACGATAGCCGCGCTGGTGCAGGCTGTGCCCAGAGAGGTCGAGCGAGAGGATCGCTTCACCACGATCCAGGCGCAGGTGCACACGCATGTCCGGATTCAGCTTGTCGACCGACGGGCGCAGGCCGTCTTTGTCGCGCAGCTTGTCGACGATGGCGTCCTTGACCTTCAGCGCACCAAAGTGGGTGTTGTCGATGCCCGAGCCATGCCCGCTGAACTCCACGGCCAGCGAGCCATCGGCGAGCAGATGATCCTGCCATTCGACGGCATTGACGCCGTCGTAGAGGTCATCGGCATTTTTCATCGCAAAACGTTTGAGCACCAGCAGTACGCGGTTGCCCAAGCGGGACCACAGGCACAAGCGGTAGGCGGTTTCCATGTCGGCCTCGCCACGAATGGCCGAGGTGTGCTCACGCACGTCCTCAAGGCCGAGGCCTCGGGCCTCATCGGCGAGCAGGCCTTCTAGGCCCTTGGGGCAGGTGAGGTAAAGTTCGAAACGGTCCGACATGAGTAATCCAGTGCCTATGGCTATTTGAGTGACGGGACGACGCATCGTCCGTCAGGGTTTTCCCGAGCGCCCTTTTCAGGCGCTCGGGTGGCCTTGCGTGATTCGCGAAGGCCTGGCCGCCCGACAATTGTGCATGCACCCAAGGGTGAAAGCAGCCTTTGATCGTCGAGCAGTACGAAAAATTCTTGCGCCAGGTCATTAAAGTGACCCTTCGTCGCATTTCAAATTAATTCAGCCGTTTTTTGACGACGCTGGCCAAATAGCGGCCAGTGCGGCTAAACCCCGATCACAGCGGGCATTTGCCCAAACAAGGTTGAGTCGCATTTATTTACTTATCACTTCACCTACAGAAACGTTACGTCCTTATGACAAAACGATCATTCACACTGTGACTTTCATTGGTTAGAACTGACCACAGGCCGCTTCGCAACGAAACGGCACTTCAAGCTCGCCACGCCGGCAGCGAGCGCAAACCGGCAGAAAGATTCTGCCCGGCCTCTGTGAGGCCGACGGGACATTACAGTCAACAAGTGAGGGCAACACCCTATGAGAAGACTTAAGCGTGATCCGTTGGAAAGAGCATATTCACGTGGCTACCAGTATGGGGTCACCGGCAAATCTCGCGAACTTTGCCCCTTCACCCTAGCATCTGTACGTCAGGCCTGGATAAACGGCTGGCGCGAGGGTCGCGGAGATAACTGGGACGGCATGACCGGCACTGCTGGCATTCATAGACTCAACGAAAATCACGCCGTTGGCTGATCAAGGAATCTGAATTCGAGTCACCATGCACGCCCCATCCGGGCGGCGGGCTGCGGCCCAGGGGCCCCTCAAAGGGGCCCTTTTTTATGCCCGCTGATCAGCCCCGTGGCATTGCTGCAATGGCATCGACTGCTTCGCGAATCAGCGCCGGGCCCTTGTAAATGAAGCCCGAATAGATCTGTACCAGGCTGGCACCGGCAGCGATTTTCTCAGCTGCGTGACGGCCTTCGGTGATCCCACCTGCGGCGATGATCGGCATCCGCCCGGCCAACTCCCCTGCCAGCACCTTGACGGTATGGGTACTCTTGGCCAGCACTGGCGCACCCGACAGGCCACCGGCTTCAGCGCCATACGGCAGGCTCTCGACGCCTTCACGGGACAGCGTGGTGTTGGTTGCGATCACTGCATCCATGCCCGACTCCAGCAGCGCCGCAGCTACCAGCGCGGTTTCTTCGTCGGTCATGTCCGGGGCAATCTTGATCGCCAGCGGCACACGCTTGGCATACTCAGTGGCAAGCTGCTCGCGGCGCACCGCAAGTGCATCCAGCAACTGCTTGAGCGAGTCACCGAACTGCAGCGAGCGCAGGCCCGGGGTATTCGGCGAGCTGACATTGACGGTGATGTAGCTGGCGTCGTTGTAGACCTTCTCCAGGCCAATCAGGTAATCGTCGACCGCGCGCTCGACCGGCGTGTCGAAGTTCTTGCCGATGTTGATCCCCAGCACGCCATCGAAGCGCGAGGCACGCACCCGCTCCAGCAGGTGATCGACGCCCAGGTTGTTGAAGCCCATGCGGTTGATGATCGCCGTTGCCTCAGGCAGACGAAACAGCCGCGGCTTGGGGTTGCCCGGCTGCGGGCGTGGCGTCACGGTACCGATTTCGACAAAGCCGAAGCCCAGCTGGGCAAAGCCATCGATGGCCGCGCCGTTCTTGTCCAGACCCGCCGCCAGCCCGACCGGGTTGGCGAAGTTCAAGCCCATCACCGTCACTGGCGATGGCGCCGGCTGCTTGCACAGCAGGCCATTGAGCCCCAGCCGGCCACCGGCACCAATCAGGTCCAGGGACAGGTCGTGGGAGGTTTCCGGAGAAAGCTTGAACAGCAGCTGGCGGGCCAGGTTATACATGGGCGGGCAAGACTCGGGGATGAGTGAGGGGGCGATTATAGCCAGCACGCCGCTGGTGCGACAGGCCTTTGCTGACCGTCTGGCATATGCCTTGCTTCAACAGCAGGCACAGCCTATTCGGTACAGGCGAGGATTTTTGTGAATACAGCTCCCCACGCAACACCTCTGGCCTGGGTCAACGGTAGTGACGCGCCGGAAAAACCCAGCCTCGATATCGGTTTCATGGCCCTTACCGACTGCGCTTCGGTAGTGGTAGCCGCTACCCAGGGCTTCGCCCAGCAGCAAGGCCTGACCCTCAACCTCAAGCGCCAGGCCTCCTGGGCCGGCATGCGTGACAAGCTGGTCAGTGGCGAGCTGGATGCAGGGCATTGCCTGTATGGCCTGATCTACGCCGTGCACCTGGGCATCGGCGGCAGCGCCCGCCGCGATATGGCCGTGCTGATGGGCCTGAACCAGAACGCCCAGGCCATCAACCTGTCACCCGCCCTGCAGCGCAAAGGCGTGACCAGCCCTGAAGCACTGGCAAAACTGGTGCACCAATCAGGGGCGAAGCTGACCTTTGCCCAGACATTTCCTACCGGCACCCACGCCATGTGGCTGTATTACTGGCTGGCCAGCCAGGGCATTCATCCGCTGCACGACGTCGCCAGCGTCGTGGTGCCGCCCGCGCAAATGGTCGCCCATGTACAGGCCGGTCGCATCGATGGCTTCTGCGTCGGCGAACCGTGGTCAGCCCAGGCGGTGGCCGAGGGCCAGGGCTTCACCCTCGCCACCAGCCAGTCGATCTGGCCGGACCACCCGGAAAAGGTCCTTGGCAGCGCGCGAGCGTTCGTCGAGCTGTACCCCAACAGCGCCCGCGCACTGGTCAAGGCGATATTGGCCGCCAGCCAGTTCATCGAGCAGAGCCAGGAGAATCGCCGTAGCACGGCTCATCTACTGAGCGGCAGTGCCTACCTGGATACCGCAGTGGCGACGATTGAACCGCGCCTGCTCGGCGACTATCAGGACGGGCTGGGCAATCACTGGCAGGACCCCCACGCACTGCGCTTTCATGACCAAGGCCGGGCCAACCAGCCCTACCTGTCCGATGGCATGTGGTTCATGACCCAGTTCCGCCGCTGGGGTTTGCTGCGCGAAGACCCCGACTACCTGGCGGTCGCCAACCAGGTGCAGCAGCTAGCCCTGTACCGCGCTGCTGCCGCTGAGCTCGGCTTGCCAGGCGACGTATCAGCAATGCGCAGCAGCCTGTTGATCGACGGCATCCGCTGGGATGGCAGCGACCCGCATGGCTACGCCCGCAGTTTTCACCTGCACGCCATGACACCGGCGCCTAGCGCCCATCTCGCTCGGTGAAGGGGCTGAACATGCTACGGATCCTGTTGATCGACGACACAGAGAAAAAAGTCGGCCGGCTCAAGCTGGCACTGATCGAAGCCGGCTTCGAGGTCATCGAGGCCACGGGCCTGACCATCGACCTGCCTGCCTGCGTCGAAACGGTGCGCCCGGACGTGGTCTTGATCGATACCGAGTCACCGGGGCGTGATGTCATGGAGCAGGTGGTGCTGGTCAGCCGCGATCTGCCACGGCCGATTGTCCTGTTCACCGACGAACACGACCCGGATGTGATGCGCCAAGCGATCCACGCCGGGGTCAGTGCCTACATCGTCGAGGGCATTCAGAGCAGCCGCCTGCAGCCGATTCTGGATGTAGCGATGGCCCGCTTCGAGAGCGACCAGGCGCTCAAGGCCCAGCTGTTGGCGCGCGACCAGCAACTGGCCGAGCGCAAGCGTGTGGAGCATGCCAAGGGCTTGCTGATGAAGATGAAGGACTGCAATGAAGAGCAGGCCTACACCCTCATGCGCCGCCAGGCCATGAGCAAGCAGCAGAAGCTCATCCAGGTGGCGGAGCAGATCATCGCCATGCACGAGTTGCTCGGCTGAAACGGTTGCCTCCCAAGGGGTTGGCCCGGCTTTTGCTGTGCAATCACTACAGGTAGCCAACGGCGGTTGCCACAGTTTCCGACAAAGACGTCGCTCACCCCTCCATCAAGATGGATCGGGTAGCGGCGTCTTTTTCGTTCCAGCCCAGCACAGCCTGGGCATGACAACCGTTGCAAGCCGAGTGAGGTGTTCGATGAATACGAGCTTCTGGAAATCCGGGCATGTGCCTACCCTGTTTGCTGCATTCCTGTATTTCGACCTGAGTTTCATGGTCTGGTACCTGCTCGGCCCGATGGCGGTGCAGATTGCCACCGACCTGCAGTTGACCCCACAAGAGCGCGGCCTGATGGTCGCCACGCCCATCCTGGCCGGCGCCCTGCTACGCTTTGGCATGGGTCTGCTGGTCGATCGTCTGTCGCCCAAAACCGCTGGACTGATGGGCCAGGTGGTGGTGATCGTGGCGTTGGCCTGCGCCTGGCACTGGGGCGTGCACAGCTACGAACAAGCCTTGCTGCTGGGAGTTTTTCTCGGATTTGCCGGCGCTTCGTTCGCCGTGTCACTGCCGCTGGCCTCGCAGTGGTACCCGCCGCAGCATCAGGGCAAAGCGATGGGCATCGCTGGCGCCGGCAACTCCGGCACCGTCTTCGCGGCGCTGCTGGCGCCGGCCCTGGCCGCAGCCTATGGCTGGAACAACGTGTTCGGCTTCGCCCTGATCCCGCTGCTGCTGACTCTGCTGGTGTTTGCCCTGCTGGCCCGCAACGCGCCGCAACGACCAAAACGCAAAGCCATGGCCGACTACTTCAAGGCGCTGGGTGATCGCGATAGCTGGTGGTTCATGTTCTTCTACAGCGTCACCTTTGGCGGCTTCATTGGCTTGGCCAGCGCCCTGCCGGGCTACTTCAGCGACCAATATGGCCTGAATCCGATCACTGCCGGCTACTACACCGCGGCCTGCGTGTTTGGCGGCAGCATGATGCGCCCGCTGGGCGGCGCTCTGGCCGACCGCTTTGGCGGCATCCGCACCCTGCTCGGCATGTATGGCGTAGCTGCGGTATGTATCGCCGCGGTCGGCTTCAACCTGCCTAGCGCCACGGCTGCTCTGGCTCTTTTCGTCAGCGCCATGCTTGGCCTGGGCGCCGGCAATGGCGCAGTGTTTCAGCTGGTGCCGCAGCGCTTCCGCCAGGAAATCGGGGTAATGACTGGCTTGATCGGCATGGCCGGCGGCATCGGTGGCTTCCTCCTGGCCGCAGGGCTGGGCATGATCAAGCAGCACACCGGTGACTACCAGCTGGGTCTGTGGCTGTTCGCAAGCCTGGGCCTGCTGGCCTGGTTTGGCCTGCATGGGGTCAAACTACGCTGGCGCACCACCTGGGGCTCGGCTGCGGTTACCGCAGCGCGGGTATAGGGCAAACCCATGAGCCTGCAATTGCGCTTTGGCCAAGCCAGCGCCACCGGTCCGCGCAGCGAAAACCAGGACGCTCTGCGCCTGGTGACACCGGCGCCGGAATTGGCAGCGAGCAAAGGCTATCTGGTCGCACTGGCCGACGGCGTCAGTCAGTGCGCCGATGGCGGCCTGGCCGCGCGAGCCAGCCTGCAGGCGTTGGCGCTGGACTACTACGCCACGCCGGCTACCTGGCCGGTCGCGCAGGCGCTGGATCGCCTGCTGCTGGCGCAAAACCGCTGGCTGCGCGCCCAAGGCAGCGGCCAGCCGCTGCTGACCACCCTCACTGCGCTGGTCCTGCGCGGGCGCCGCTTCACCCTCGCCCACGTCGGTGACTGCCGTGCCTATCGCTGGGATCAGGGCCGCTTGCTGTGCCTGAGCGAAGACCATGTCTGGGATCAGCCGGGCATGCAGCATGTCCTCAAGCGCGCGCTGGGCCTGGACCAGCATCTGTTGGTGGACTACCTGGACGGTGAGCTGGTTGCCGGCGAAACCCTGCTGCTGCTCAGCGATGGTGTCTGGGCCTGCCTTGGCGAGCAAGCGATTGCCGCCATCCTCAGAGATCAACCTGACCTGCAGGACGCCGCCGACATCTTGGTCGCCAGCGCCCATCATGCCGGTAGCCAGGACAACGCCAGTGCCGTGCTGGTGCAGGTCGAACAGCTCGGCCCGAGCAACTTCAGCGACACCCTGGCGCAACTGCAGCAATGGCCAGTGCCCGGGCCGCTGCGCCCCGGGCAAGCCATCGATGGCTGGCAGGTCGATGCCCAGTTGGCCCGCAGCCGCCAGTCGCTGCTGTATCGGGTGCATGATAGCCAGGGCCAGGCGTGGCTGCTCAAGACCCTGCCCGGCGCCGTCGAAGCAGATCCGGGTGCCGCTCAGCGCTTGCTGCAGGAAGAGTGGTTTCTGCGGCGGGTGGCCGGTCGGCACTTCCCTGAGGTGCATGCGGCCAATCACCGTCAGCATGTGTACTACCTGATGCGCGAATACCCGGGCCAGACCCTCAGCGCTCTGTACAACGTGCAAGGCCCGCTACCCCTGGCGCAGTGGCTGGAAATCGCCCGTCAGCTGCTGCAGGCAGTCGGCGTGCTGCACCGGCGCAACCTGCTGCATCGGGATATCAAGCCCGAGAATCTGCACCTGGGCACAGACGGCCAGTTGCGCCTGCTCGACTTTGGCCTTGCTTATTGCCCAGGGCTGTCTGAAGACGCCCCCCATGACCTGCCCGGTACGCCGTCGTTCATTGCCCCGGAGGCGTTCGACGGGCAACTGCCGCAGGCGCGCCAGGACCTCTATGCCACGGGTGTAACTCTTTACTACCTGCTCACCGGGCACTACCCCTACGGTGAAATCGAGGCCTTCCAACGGCCGCGCTTCACCCACCTGGTCAGCCCCGGCCGTTATCGCCCGGACCTGCCTGAGTGGCTGCAACGCAATCTGGAGCAAGCCGTCGCGGCCGATCCCCGGCAACGTTTCGAAACCGCCGAGCAATGGCTGCTGTTGCTCGAACGTGGCGACCGCCAGGAACTGAGCGAGCGGCCACGGCCATTGCTGGAGCGCGAGCCGCTCAAGGTCTGGCAGACGCTTGCCGTGCTGTCTCTGCTGTTCAACCTGATATTGCTGTTCAGCCTGTTCAAGGGCTGAGCGCGCTGCTTGATGAGGAACATCTGATGAACGCAAAAATCTGGTTGGTTGGTGCCGGCCCCGGCGACCCTGAACTGCTAACGCTGAAAGCGGTGCGGGCCTTGCGCGAGGCGCAGGTGGTGATGATCGATGACCTGGTCAATCCGGCTGTGCTTGAGCATTGCCCAGGGGCACGGGTGATTGCCGTGGGCAAACGCGGCGGTTGTCGCTCGACGCCGCAAGCGTTCATTCAGCGCCTGATGTTGCGCCATGCCCGCCAGGGGCGCTGCGTGGTGCGCCTGAAAGGCGGCGACCCATGCATCTTTGGCCGTGGCGGCGAAGAAGCACTGTGGTTGCAGCAGCGCGGTATCGAGGTGGAGTTGGTCAACGGCATCACCGCTGGACTGGCCGGTGCCACTCAGTGCGGCATCCCCCTCACCCTGCGCGGGGTCAGCCGTGGCGTGACCTTGGTGACTGCACATACCCAGGATGACAGCGAGCTGAACTGGGCAGGCCTGACTCAGGGCGGCACCACCTTGGTGGTGTACATGGGCGTGGCTCGCCTGGGGGACATTCGACGGGGTTTGCTCGAGGCCGGCATGGCGGTAGACACGCCCGTCGCCATGATCGAAAACGCTTCGCTACCGAGCCAGCGCGAGTGCCGCAGTACGCTGCTGGAGATGGCCATGGATGCGACCGCCTTTGCCCTGCGCAGCCCAGCAGTGCTGGTGATAGGCGAAGTGGCGCGGCAAGGCGCGGTGGCCGAGCTGGTGACCGCAGCCGTAGGCGTTGCCTGAACGCGGCACAGCGCACTTTTTTACAGGCAAAGAAAAACCCGGCCTAGGCCGGGTTTTTCCTGAATCTCAGACCAATTACTTGGCTTGAGCTTCTACTTGCGCTTCAACGCGACGGTTAACAGCGCGACCTTCTTCGGTGGCGTTGTCAGCAACCGGACGGGTTTCGCCGTAGCCAACCGAGTCAACACGGCTCGATTCTACGCCGTACTGCTGGGTCAGAACTTGCTTAACGGCGCTAGCGCGACGCTCGGACAGCTTCTGGTTGTAAGCGTCTGGACCTACGGAGTCAGTGTGACCTTCGACAGTGGTAGTAGTCGATGGGTACTGCTTCATGAAGTCAGCCAGGTTCTTGATGTCGCCGTAGCTGTTAGGCTTGACAACCGACTTGTCGAAGTCGAACTTGACGTCCAGCTCAACACGTACGACTTCGGCAACTGCTGGGCAGCCGTCGGCGTCAACGGTAACGTTGGCTGGGGTGTCTGGGCATTTGTCGACGTTGTCGCAGACGCCGTCGTTGTCGCTGTCGGAGCACACTTCAGCAACTGGAGCTGGAGCGACTTCAGCAGTCTTCGGGCTACCGCCGAAGTTCAGGCCGATACCAACGCTTGGCGCCCACTCGGTGTCGCCTTGGTCGATGTTGTACTGAGCTTCAACGCCAGCACGAGCGTAGAACATGTCGGTGATGTACCACTTGGCACCAGCGCCAACGTTGGCGAAGGTGGACTGGTTACGACCACCACGGCCGGTCTGGCCGATGGACTGGTGGGAGAAACCAGCCGACACGTACGGACGGATTGCGTCGTACGGGTTGTTGAAGTGGTACAGAGCGTCCAGGGCGGTGTTCGAGCCCTTGATGTTCTTGCCATCTTCGCCACGAGCGTTGTGGACTTCGTCGTAGCCCAGACGCAGTTCAACGTCGTCGGTCAGGAAGTAACCGATCGAGCCGCCGAACAGGTTGCCGTCGTTCTTGAAGTCACGCTGGCTGTCGAAGAATTCTTTCTTGTAGAAGCCTTCGACTTCTACAGCGCCTGTGCCTTGTGCCAGAGCGCCGAACGAAGCAGCGGCAACGAGCGAGCCAATGGCCAAGCCCAAAGTGTTTTTCAATTTCATCCGTTAAATCCCCATCGTGTGATAGATAAGCAGTCCCACCAAAAACCGGGGGACAACTCGACGGCAAGTCTAGCAGAACTCACCGGTGGTTTAGAGACATTTGCTGGCCACTAAGTTTCAACCTCGCCAGCAAATTTCTCTCTGAGCTTGTCGAGCGCACGCTTGTAGCGCATTTTCGTTGCGCTCAAGCCCATGTGCATGATATCGGCGATCTCCTGAAATTCCAGCTCTGCGACAAAACGCAGCACCAGGATCTCGCGGTCAATCGGGTTCACATGCACCAGCCACTTGTCCAGGCCGCCCTTTTCTTCAGGTTTTGGTGCCTTGTCCTCTGACGCCTCTTCTATAGGGTCAAGGCTCAAGGCATCCATCAGCCTGCGTTTGCGTCGCTCCTTGCGGTACTGGGTGATGCACTCGTTGTAGGTGATGCTGTAGAGCCAGGTCTTGAACTTGGATTTACCTTCGAAGTTCTTCAACCCGTACAGCACTTTCAGCATCACCTCCTGACAGACATCGTCAGCGTCGCGGTCGTTCCCCAGATAACGTGCACAAACGTTGAACAGGGTCCGTTGGTACCGGCGCATGAGTTCCTCATACGCCCGGGTAACGTGAAACAGCTCCTCATGCGAACGCGCCACCAACTCCTCGTCGGTGAGTTCGTGTGGGTCATAGCGCATGGGCGGCGAATGAACTTTATTCAAAACGAATCTGGCCGACAGTCAGGTCAAGTCGCCGCACGCACCCTCAGGGCGCGTTTTCGCGGCGACATACAGTAACAGCTTTTACCCGGTTAGCGGCTATCGACACGCTGTTCGAGCAAGCTGCGGTTGGCCAACGACACCAATTCACCTTCGTCGGTCAGCACTGTCGTCTTCACCGTGCCGATCTCTTCGATCTGCCCTTCAACCTCTCCAATCCGGACCTGCTGGCCGACCTGATACAGCTCGCGCACGTAAATCCCAGCCAGAATCTGCCCGGCAATTTCGCGGCTGCCCAAGCCCATCGCCAGGGCAATTGCCAGACCAACGGTAATCAAGCCAATGACGATTACGTGGTTGAGCAGGTCGGTCTTGACCTCCAGCTGGCTGATAGCCACCGAGATCGCGATGATGATCACCAGGCCCTGGGCGATGCGCCCGACGCCTGCAGCGTACTCCAGGCCGATGCCTTCCGCGGCGCCGCGGACCAGGCCATTGACCAGTTGCGCAAGCATGACCCCGGCCAGCAGAACCAGGGCCGCGCCAAATACCTTGGGCAGATACAGCGCGAGCATGTCCAGCGTTGCCGAGACCCGCTCAAGGCCGAGTGACTCAGCCGCAGAGACGAGGAAGATCAGCAGCACGAACCAATACACGATCTTGCCGATCAGGGTCGATATCGGCACCTGAATGCCGCCGCGGCTGAGCATCTTGGTCATGCCGGTACCGGCCATCAGGCGGTCCAGGCCGAACTTGGCGAGCAGCTTGGACAACAGCGTATCGAGCAGCTTGGCCACCACGAAACCGAGCAGCACCACGACCAGCGCGCCGAACAGGTTGGGGATGAAGTTCGCCACCTTGGTCCAAAGGGCAGTCATTGCGGTGACCAGGCTCTGGGTCCAGAGATCGAGTTCCATATTCAATCAGCCTTATCAGCTTTGCTGCCAGCGGCAGGATTACGGCGCACCGGCGCAACATGCGCCGAGCCATTGTTGACGGCAATCATCAGCGCCTGGCTCCAACGGCCAAGCAAGCTGAACAGATCGCCCGCACCAACCTGACGGTTGGCGGTTTTCAGCACGCGACCCAGACACGCTGCGTCGTCTCGGTCCTGACCGGACGGCGACGCATTGAGCAGGTCACGCAAGGATTGTTCAAACGGATCGTGCATGGGCACCTCGCGTAATGTCAGTCAAAGACGAGGGCGCCGGGCAACGGGTCACAACGTCACCGCATGCGAATGTTTCAAAATGCACCGGATCACACCCAGCGCAGGCGGCGGAACAACCACCACTGCCCTGCCGCCAGCGCCAGTACCAGCAGGCTGGCGAACAGGAATCCATAGGGGCTGTCGGCGCCCGGAATGCCGCCGACGTTGATCCCCAGCAGGCCGGTGACAAAGCTCATCGGCAAGAAAATGCAGGTGATGATGCCGAAGCGGAACATGGTCCGGTTCATCCGCTCGCTGCGCCGCCGGTCTTCGCTCTCGAGCACCAGTGCGGCGCGCTCGCGGGTCAGTTCCAGCTCCTCGAGGTAGCGGATCAGGCTGTTGTTGAGCTCGTTCCAGTAATCGGCATCGGCGTCAGCGAACCAGCTCCACTTGTGCCTTGCAAGCTGTACGTAGATTTCCCGTTGCGGCGCCAGGAAGCGGCGCAGGCCGGCAGCGCGGCGGCGAATCTGCTGCAGCACGCCGTCTTCCGGAGTGTACCGTTCGTCGGATTCCACCTTCTCTTCTTCGAAATCGACGAGTTCGGACAGATCACTGACCAGCGCCTGGACCTTTTCGGTCAGCAGTTCGCCCATCAGCAAGAGCAACTCGGAGGCCGATTTGGGCCCCCTGCCCTCGCTCAGCAGCTGCAGGATTTCGTCGCTGGCACGCAGTGGCCGCAAGCGCAGCGAGATGATCCGTTGCGCCTGGGCAAATATGCGCACCGAGACCATATCTTCAGGCTCGGCACCAGGATTGAGATTGACCCCGCGCAAAAACAGCAGCAACTGCTCATCCGCCAACGGCAACAGCCGTGGTCGGGTGTTTTCTTCAAGCAGCAGCTCGCAGCTGAACTCGCTCAGCCCGCTTTCGCGCAGCAACCAGCTGCGGGTCTGCGGATGGCTGCGGTCCCAGTGCAGCCAAAGGCTCTGCTCTGGCTGCAACTGCAGGTCATCCAGTTCGGTCCGAGCGATAGAACGCGCGCCACCTTTGCCATCGAGCACCAGGGCATGCACCAGCCCCCACTGCGCGTTGTCTTCCTCGAACATTCCAGCTCCATCAGCGCGCGCGGCGCATCACTCGGGCATTTGCAGCGGTTGCGGCGAAACGATCACGCCGTTGTTGTCGGCGTAAACGTATTCACCCGGGCGGAAGGTCACGCCGGCGAAGGTCACCACCACGTTGAGGTCGCCAAGGCCACGCTTGTCGGTCTTCAGCGGATGCGCGGCCAGCGCCTGCACACCGACGTTGGTCTGCACCAGCACGTCTACATCGCGCACGCAGCCATAGATGACCAGGCCTTCCCAACCGTTTTGCGCAGCCTTGGCGGCAATCATGTCGCCCAGCAGCGCGCAACGCAGCGAGCCGCCACCGTCGACCACCAGCACCTTGCCGCGGCCATCAAGCTCGGCCTGGGCCTTGACCAGCGAGTTGTCTTCAAAACACTTGATGGTCACGATCTGGCCGCCGAACGAGTCGCGGCCACCGAAGTTGCTGAACATCGGTTCCAGCACCTGGACCAGGTCTGGGTTGGCGTCGCACAGATCGGGCGTTACGTAATGCTGCATGGGAAGGCTCCTGTCAGGCACAACGAAAGCGGAAAGTCCGGCCAAGGCTACACCGCGCGAGGTGGTGCAGTCATCTGCGACTGCTCAGTCAGGCTGGCCGCCAGTTCGGCGCCACGTACCGGCGCGTCAGGATCACGCAACCAGCCTTCGATCAGCGGCCATACCTGGATCTGCGCAGCCTTGCTTACCAACATGTCGACATGGCCAAAGGCATCGAAGCCCTGCTCCCGGCCCAGGCAAAGAAACTGCTTGCGCTCGGCGCCGTATTGCTCGAACAGCTTGCGGCAGGCCCACACCGGGTCCTGCAGATCACCCGCGCCCGCCACCGCCAGCAGTGGCACATCGACCTCGCTCAGCCCCGCCCACCAATCCTTGCCCTTCTCGCCGAAGCGCCCGAACAGGCCATGCCAACGCATGCTCTCCAGCGCCAGGCCGATCGGCTCGTCTTCCGGCCCGCGCTTGAGCCGGGAGCCAGAAATATGTGTAAAGCGTTTGAGCAGCAAGCGCGCGCCCCACTCCACTGTCGGCACCTTCAACGGCCAGTACACGCGGCTGATCTGGGTGCCAAACAGGGCCACGCTGGCCACCTGTTCAGATGGCAGGTAAGCGCCACCCAGCGCTGCCGTAAGCGTGGTCCCGCCCAGCGAATGGCCGATCCAGTGCGCAGCCCGGCCGGCTTGTTCATGGACAAATGCAGCAATCACCGGCAGATCGTAGCGCGCGTAGTCGGCTACGCGGTTTTGCCGCCACTGGCGATTACGCGGTGACAGGCCATGACCGCGCATCTCCGGGATCCACACATCAAAACCGGCCCGCGCCAGAAACGCGCCCAAGCCGATGCCTTTGGGCGAAAACCAGAACCGTCGATTGGAGAAGCTGCCGTGCAGCAGAATCACCGGTATGCCATGAACGCCGCCGTGATCGGCAAGGCCAAGACGCGTGACCGCCAGCTCGACGCTGGGGTCGGGGCTGTTGCCAGCCTTGATCCGGTACACGTCTTCACTGAGGTCACCGCGGCGTTCGGCACTTTGCAAGGCCACGGGGAAGAGAGCGCTACTGCTTTGCATAGAATACTTGTATGAAAAAGGGCGGGAACCATCGCTGGAACTCGCCCCGAAGAATACGCGCGCAGGCACGTTGGACGTGCCTGCGCAGTGGTTGGATCAGGCCGGGGCTTGACCTTCGGCCAGGAAGAACCAGGTCTCGAGTACCGAATCCGGGTTCAGCGACACGCTCTCGATACCCTGTTCCATCAGCCACTTGGCCAGGTCTGGGTGGTCGGAAGGGCCCTGGCCACAGATGCCGATGTACTTGCCGGCCTTGTTACAGGCCTGGATGGCGTTGGCCAGCAGCTTTTTCACCGCAGGATTACGCTCATCGAACAGGTGCGCGATGATACCCGAATCGCGGTCCAGGCCCAGGGTAAGCTGAGTCAGGTCGTTGGAGCCGATCGAGAAGCCGTCGAAGTACTCGAGGAACTCTTCAGCCAGAATCGCGTTGGACGGCAGCTCGCACATCATGATCACGCGCAGGCCGTTGTCGCCACGAGCCAGGCCGTTTTCGGCAAGCAAATCGACAACCTGGCTGGCCTCACCCAGGGTGCGCACGAACGGTACCATGATCTCGACATTGGTCAGGCCCATCTCGTTGCGCACGCGCTTGAGCGCACGGCACTCGAGCTCGAAGCAGTCACGGAACGACTCGCTGATGTAGCGCGAAGCACCGCGGAAGCCCAGCATCGGGTTTTCTTCTTCCGGCTCGTACAGCTTGCCGCCGATCAGGTTGGCGTATTCGTTGGACTTGAAGTCCGACAGACGCACGATGACCTTTTTCGGGTAGAACGCCGCAGCCAGGGTGCTGATGCCTTCGACCAGTTTCTCGACATAGAAGCCGACCGGATCGGAATAACCGGCGATACGCTTGTCGACACTGTCCTTCAGCTCAGGTGGCAACCCGGCGTAGTTGAGCAGCGCCTTGGGGTGCACGCCGATCATGCGGTTGATGATGAACTCCAGACGCGCCAGGCCGACACCGGCGTTGGGCAACTGGGCAAAATCAAAGGCGCGATCCGGATTGCCGACGTTCATCATGATCTTGAACGGCAGGTCGGGCATGGCATCGACCGAATTCTGCTTGATGTCGAAGCCTAGCTCACCTTCGAAGATGAAGCCGGTATCGCCCTCGGCGCAGGACACGGTCACGCCCTGGCCGTCCTTGAGCAGCTGGGTGGCGTTGCCACAACCGACTACGGCCGGAATGCCCAGCTCACGAGCGATGATCGCCGCGTGGCAGGTACGCCCGCCACGGTTGGTGACGATGGCGCTGGCGCGTTTCATGACCGGTTCCCAATCCGGGTCGGTCATGTCCGAGACCAGCACGTCGCCCGGCTGGACGCGGTCCATTTCCGACACGTCGTTGATGATCCGCACCTTGCCGGCGCCGATGCGCTGGCCAATGGCGCGGCCTTCGACCAGTACCGTGCCCTTCTCTTTGAGCAGGTAGCGCTCCATGACATTGGCGCTGGCGCGGCTTTTTACCGTTTCTGGGCGGGCCTGAACGATGTACAGCTTGCCGTCGTCACCGTCCTTGGCCCACTCGATGTCCATCGGCCGCTGGTAATGCTGCTCGATGATCATGGCCTGCTTGGCCAGCTCGTTGACTTCGTCATCGCTCAGGCAGAAGCGCGCACGTTCGGCACGGTCGACTTCGACGGTCTTGACCGAACGACCGGCCTTGGCTTCGTCGCCGTAGATCATCTTCAGCGCCTTGCTGCCCAGGTTGCGGCGCAAGATCGCCGGGCGGCCGGCTTGCAGGGTGTGCTTGTGGACATAGAATTCGTCAGGGTTGACCGCGCCCTGAACCACGGTTTCGCCCAGGCCGTAGGCGCCGGTAATGAACACCACGTCGCGGAAACCCGATTCGGTATCGAGGGTGAACATCACCCCGGCAGTGCCGGTTTCGGAACGGACCATGCGCTGCACGCCAGCCGACAGGGCGACCAGTTTGTGGTCAAAGCCCTGGTGCACGCGGTAGGAAATGGCGCGATCGTTGAACAGCGAAGCGAATACTTCCTTGGCCGCGCGGATCACGTTTTCAACGCCACGGATATTGAGGAAGGTCTCTTGCTGGCCCGCAAAGGAGGCGTCTGGCAGGTCTTCGGCGGTGGCCGAAGAGCGCACGGCCACGGCCATGTTGTCGTTACCCTGGGCCATTTCGGCGAAGGCAGCGCGGATTTCGGCATTCAGGCGCTCTGGGAACTCGGCTTCCATGATCCACTGACGGATCTGCGCGCCGGTCTTGGCCAGGGCGTTGACGTCATCCACGTCCAGTGCGTCGAGCGCGGCATGGATCTGCGCGTTCAGCCCGCTCTGCTCGAGAAAGTCACGGTACGCCTGAGCCGTAGTGGCAAAGCCGCCCGGCACCGAGACGCCGGCACCTGCGAGGTTACTGATCATCTCGCCGAGGGATGCGTTCTTGCCCCCCACATGCTCTACATCATGGACGCCGAGCTTATCGAGGGAAACTACGTACTCTACCAAGGTGATCTCTCCACTAACGGTGTTGGAAAAGCTCAGAGCGCCCGCCTGACGGTTCAGACTGGGCCGGGCGCTTATGGCCGGGACCTGGAAAATAAGTGAGAATGCCAAAAGCCGCATTCGGCAAAGCGAACTTATCATATCCAAGAAACGTCATCAGCTTAAGGCCTAGGGTGCAAATGAAACGAACCGCGTTTTTCATCTCCGACGGCACCGGCATCACTGCCGAGACCCTGGGTCAAAGCCTGCTCGCACAATTCGAGAGCATTCCGTTCAATAAATTCACCCGCCCGTACATCGACAGCCCGGACAAGGCGCGCACGATGGTGCTGCAGATCAACGCAGCGGCGGAGCGTGACGGGATGCGGCCGATCATCTTCGACACCATCGTCAACCAGGACATTCGCGAGATTCTGGCGACTTCCAACGGGTTCATGATCGATATCTTTTCGTCGTTCCTGTCGCCCTTGGAGCAGGAACTGACCGCGCATTCGTCGTATTCGGTGGGCAAGTCGCACTCGATTGGCGGCAACTCCAACTATATGGAGCGGATCGAGGCGGTGAACTTTGCGCTGGACAACGACGATGGTGCGCGCACGCATTATTACGACAAAGCCGACCTGATTCTGGTGGGGGTGTCGCGCTGCGGCAAGACGCCGACCTGTCTGTACATGGCGATGCAGTTCGGGATTCGTGCGGCGAACTATCCGTTGACTGAGGATGACATGGAGCGGCTGCAGTTGCCGGCGGTGCTGAAGAAGCATCACAGCAAGTTGTTTGGCCTGACCATTGACCCGGACCGGTTGACGGCTATTCGCCATGAGCGCAAGCCTAATAGCCGATATTCGAGCTTTGCGCAGTGTGAGTTCGAGGTGCGTGAGGTGGAGAATCTGTTCCGCCGGGAGAATATTCCGAACATTGATTCGACGCATTTTTCGGTTGAGGAGATTTCGGCGAAGATCTTGGTTGAGAAGGGGGTTGAGCGGCGGTTCAAGTAGGTTGGCTTTATTGGATGTGGGCTTATTTGTTTGATTTAGTGGCAGTTTTGACCGCTTTCGCCCTTACGGTGAGTCACTTTTTTGGCAAACGCCCCAAAAAGTAACCAAAAAGGGCTGGCTCCCACATACGGCCCCTGCGCTCCCTCCGGGGTTCCCTCACTCCGGCATTGCTCCCGGAGGGACCGCACTGAACGGGCCATCCTGGCCCGCAGCGCTTGCCGGCCATCCATGGCCGGCACCTCCCTTCGCAATGCCTGCGTTCGGCCTTCTGAGGTCGCGGGTTGATCAAGAGCAAGCCTCGCTGCGCTGGCGCAGATCAAAAGCGACAGTCAAAAGCTGGGGCCGCTTTGCGGCCCTTCGCGGGCAAGCCCGCTCCCACAGGGATCTGCGGGGTCTCAGGTCAGCATTAATCCCTTTGGACGCTACGGCGCTCCAGCAAATTTGCTACACAACTCATGAACAACGCTGACCCTGTGGGAGCGGGTTCACCGGGACGCCGGACCGCCGCGAAGGGTCGCGCAGCGGCCCAGCTGTTGATCTTGATCTTGCTCTTGATCCACCGGCGACTCAGGAGGCCGGAGCGAGGGAACCCCGCAGCGCAGCGAAGGGGCCGGATGTGGAGCCAAGCATTTTTTTGGTTACTTTTTTGGGGCGTTTGCCAAAAAAGTGACTCGCCGTAAGGGCGAAAGGGGCCCGCAAACCCACCACAAAATCCGGATAAGCCCCAAACCCCTAAAAGCAAAAAACCCCGGCACCACCAAAGGCACCAGGGTCTCTCACTCACAAACCAACCAAATCAGCTATCAGGAAGGCACAACCACAGCCTGCCCACTCATGGCCAAATCAACCAACTCCCGGTTAGCGACCGCATACATCGCATAGTCATGCCCCGAAGCACTGCGCAGGTCATCCAGCATCGCGCGCCAGCGCTCCACCATCACCCGCCGCTGCTCAGACCACAATGCCACCCGCGCATCCATGTCCTGCGGCGCATCGGCCATCTGCAGCACAGAAATGGTGATCGCCCGCTGCTGCAGGTCGATATCGTCACGGAACGCCTCACGCGCCAGCGCCTGCCAGTTGTTCTCCACCGGCAAGTTGCTGATCTCCTGCAGGTACCAGGTCAGATCCAACGCACTGCCCACCGCGAAGAACGCCTTGGCCACCTGCGCCGGGTCATGCCCGGTCACATCCGAAGCCTCGATGATCGGCAGCAGCGTGTACAAATGCGTGGTCCCGGCAACCATCCGCGCCAGCAACTCGGGCACACCAGCCTCGACGAAGCCCTGATAACGCACCTGCCAGCGCTCACGGGTCGGCCCTTCCAGCAGCTCGTCCAGTTTCAGCCCAAGCTGGGCGATCTTCGGCCCGAAGTGCGCCACATCACGGCCTGCATCCTGCTCGTTGCGACGGCTACGCAGGAACCAGCGCGTGGCGCGGCGGCCCAGACGCATCAGCTCATCCATCAGGGTCAGCTGAATCTCGGCCGGGACCTGATAGTCCAACGCCTCGATCTGGCGGAACCAATGCGGCAGATGGAAGATATCGCGCACGATCACATAGGCCCCGGCGACGTTGGCCGGGCTCATGCCAGTCGACTCCTTGAGCCGCTGGACAAAGGTGATGCCCATGTTGTTGACCAGGTCGTTGGCGATCTGGGTGCTGACGATCTCGCGCTTCAGACGGTGACGGCGCATGGCCTCGCCGAACTGGTTGAGCAGTGACGGCGGGAAGGCCGTCTCCATGTCGCGGGTCAGATAGTCGTCATCCGGCACCTGCGATTTCAGCAGTTGCTCTTTGAGGTCGATCTTGCTGTACGAAATCAGCACCGACAGCTCGGCCCGGGTCAGGCCCTGGCCTGCGGCCAGACGCTCGGCCAGTTGCTCTTCGGACGGCAGGAATTCGATCGCCCGATCGAGCTTGCCGCGCGCTTCAAGGTCGGCCATCAGGCGCTTGTACTCGGCAATCCGCTCGCGTACGCGACGGGCCGCCAGCGACAGCGCCTGGGTCTGCTTGTAGTTGTTGCCCAATACCAGCGCGCCAACTTCTTCGGTCATGCTGCCGAGCAGCTGGTTGCGCTGCTTCTCGGTCATGTCGCCACCCTGCACCACTTCGTTGAGCAGGATCTTGATATTGACTTCGTGGTCGGAGCAGTCGACGCCACCGGCATTGTCGATGAAGTCAGTGTTGGTCGCACCGCCGTTGAGGCCGTACTCGACCCGGCCAAGCTGGGTCATGCCCAGGTTGCCGCCCTCGCCCACTACCTTGCAGCGCAACTCGTTGCCGTTGACGCGCAAGGCGTCGTTGGCCTTGTCGCCGACGTCGGCGTGGCTTTCGCTGCTGGCTTTGACGTAGGTACCGATACCGCCGTTCCAGAGCAGATCGACCGGCGCCTGCAGCAGCGCGTGCAGCAGCTCGGTCGGCGTCAGACGGTCGGCTTCGATGGCGAAGCGTTCCTTCATCTGCGGGCTGATGCTGATGCTCTTGGCGCTACGCGGGAAGATCCCGCCGCCTGCAGACATGATGCTGGTATCGTAATCGGTCCATGCCGAACGTGGCAGGTCGAACAAGCGCTGGCGCTCGGCGAAGCTGCTGGCCGGGTCCGGATTAGGGTCGATGAAGATGTGCAGGTGGTTGAAGGCAGCCACCAGCTGCAGCTTGTCGGACATCAGCAAGCCGTTACCGAAGACGTCACCGGCCATGTCGCCGACGCCGACCACCGTGATCGGATCTTGCTGGACGTTGATGCCGCGCTCACGGAAGTGGCGCTGCACGCCCACCCAGGCGCCGCGGGCAGTGATACCCATCTTCTTGTGGTCGTAACCAGCCGAGCCGCCCGAGGCGAACGCGTCTCCGAGCCAGAAGCCGTAGTCGATGGCAATGCCGTTGGCGATGTCGGAGAAGGTCGCGGTGCCTTTGTCGGCCGCCACCACCAGGTACGGGTCGTCATCGTCATGCCGCACCACGTTGGCCGGTGGCACGACGCCGCCGTCCTTGAGGTTATCGGTGATGTCGAGCAGGCCCGAGATGAAGATGCGGTAGCAGGCGATACCTTCAGCGGCGATGTCGTCACGGCTGCCGCCCAGCGGCAGGCGCCGTGGCAGGAAACCGCCCTTGGCGCCGACCGGCACGATCACCGAGTTCTTCACCTGCTGCGCCTTGACCAGGCCGAGCACTTCGGTGCGGTAGTCTTCTTCACGGTCCGACCAGCGCAGGCCGCCACGGGCGACGTTGCCGAAGCGCAGGTGGACGCCTTCGACACGCGGCGAGTAGACGAATATCTCGAACTTGGGCACCGGCTTGGGCAGTTCGGGGATGAGCTTGGGGTTGAACTTGAAGCTGAAGTACGACTTGGCCTGGCCGCTGCTGTCCGGCTGATAGAAGTTGGTACGCAGGGTGGCTTTGATCAGGTCCAGGTAGCGACGCAGGATGCGGTCTTCGTTGAGCACCTGAACGTCATCCAGGGCGCTGTTGATGGCCTGTTCCAGACGCAGCTGCTTGTCTTCCAGATCATCCTGGGTGAGCTTGCGTGCCAGGTAGAAGCGGGTCTTGAACAGCCGGGTCAGCTCGCGCGCGATGTCGGTGTGGTTGTTCAGGGTGCTGGCGATGTAGCCCAGATCGAAGCCCAGACGAATCTGCTTCATGTAGCGGGCGTAGGCGCGCAGCAGCGCCACATCACGCCATGGCAGGCCGGCGGTCAGTACCAGGCGGTTGAAGGCGTCGTTTTCGGCGTCGCCCTTGACGATATGGATGAAGGCATCCTGCAGAGTGTCGTTGAGCTGCTGGATATCCAGGCTCAGGCCTTCGCTGTAGGTGAAGGCAAAGTCGTGGATCCAGTACTCGCGGCCATTGGCGTGGCGCAGGCGGTACGGGAACTCACCCAGCACACGCAGGCCAAGGTTCTCCAGGATCGGCAGCACGTCCGACAGCGCCAGCGGGGTATCGGCGTGGTACAGCTTGCAATGCAGCAGACGCTCGCCGTACTGGCCCAGGGGCTGATAGAAGCTCATCGCCAGCGGCTTGGCTTCGTTCAGGGCCAGCACATGTTGCAGGTCGACGACCGCCGAATGGGCGCCAAAGCGCTCGCGGTAGCCCGCCGGGAAACCCTTGGGGAAGTCCGCCAGGATATTGGTGCCCTGAGCTTCGCCGAAGTTTTCCACGACCAGTGCGGAGTAATCGTCCTGCCACGAACGGCAGGCCTGGATCACTTCGTTTTCCAGCTGCTGCGGGTCGATGTCGATGCGGTTCTTCGGGTCTACCCGCAGAATCAGTTGCACGCGCGCCAGTACCGACTCGGAGAAGAACGTCCAGAATTCGCAATCGCTGGCCTTCAGGCGCTCCATCAACACTTGCTGGATCTTCTGGCGCACTTCGGTCGAGTAGACCTCGCGCGGTACATAGGCCAGGCAGTAGCAGAAGCGGCCGTAAGGGTCTTTGCGCAGGAACACGCGGATCTTGTTGCGCTCCTGGATCTGCACGATCGACATGACAGTGCTGGACAGCTCGTCGATCGGGGTCTGGAACAGGTCGTCGCGCGGCAGCACTTCGAGCACCTGCGCCAGTTCCTTGCCCAGGTGGGCCTTGGCATCGAAGCCGGAGCGGCGCTCGACTTCGGCTACCTTGCCGCGGATGTACGGAATGGCATGCACGCTCTCGCCATACACCGACGAGGTGTACAGGCCCATGAAGCGGCATTCCTTGATGACCTTGCCGTCGGCATCCAGCTGGCGGATCGACACATAGTCCGGGTAGGCCGGGCGGTGCACACGGCTCGGCAGTGCAGCCTTGGCGAAGGACAGCAGCAGCGGCTCGTTGAGGTAGGCCACAGCGTAGTCTTCGATGCGCAGCTCTTCGGCGGTCAGGCCGATGCGCAGGCGACGTGGCAGGCCGAGGAAGGACTGCTCGTCGTAGTTCATGCGGCCGCCATCGGCGCCGCCCTCGACGGTGAATTCTTCATAGCCGAGGAAGGTGAAGTGGTTATCCAGCAACCACTCGAGGAACGCCTTGACCTCGGCCTTCTCGTGCTGGGCTTGCGGGTACGGGGTCTGCTCGACCAGCGCCGCCACTTCGCGCAGCTTGGCTTTCATCGGTTCGAAGTCGGCAACCGCAACGCGCACTTCAGCCAGGACCTGTTCGATTTCCCGGGCCAGCGAGCTCAGTTCGGCTGCGTTGGCACAACGGTCGATTTCCAGGTACATCAGCGATTCATGTTGAACGCCGTCACCGTGGGTGCCTTTGGGCAGCAGCTCGAGCAGTTCGCCCTTGGCGCCGCGGCGCACGCTGAGCACGGTGGTCTGCAGGGTGTGGATGCTGTAGCCGCGGCGGTTCAGCTCGGTGCGTACCGAGTCGACCAGGAACGGCAGGTCATGGTGCAGGACTTCGACCACACTGTGGGTCGACTGCCAGCCATTGCGCTCGTAGTCGGGGTTGTACACCCGCACCAGCGGGGTTTCAGGGTCGAAGCGCTCGATGATGCGCCAGGCAGACAGGGTGCAGCCAGCCAGGTCGGAAAGCCGCCGCTGGGTAAGTTCGTCCAGAGAGATGATGCCGAAGAACTGTTCGGCGAACAGTGCCACTTGTGGCAGTGACTGTTCGCTGATGTGCTGCGCCAGGGCCGCTTGCAGTTGGTGCTGGAAGTCGGCTTTGCTGGCTGCGGTGAAAAACGCCATCTGTGGTACTCCGCTTGGGCTTTGTTTTGTAGTGAAGCGTCGTGCATGTGCGTGTTGCCTGGGATCAACAATAGCAACCCGGGGCAAAACAGGCCGATGAAACCAGGCGCTGAGCGTGTTTGCCACGCTCATCTGTTGGGTACCTGCAAAAGCGACTGCCTGTGGCTGTGCCTTTACGGGGACCCATCGACTGCGCAGCTTAACGACTGAGCGGTCACCGCGGCTTGCAGCGCTGCGACATATTCGGTCAATGCCCGGTAACATTCGTTTATGGAACGGCCCAAGACTGGCAGAATTCCATTTCATTTCGTCAATTCGAGCCGACCATGCAACTGACCACCCCCCTGCTGTTCGCCACCCCTTGCGATGATGAAGAAGACAACATGGCGACCCTGTGCTGCCACAGCGACCAGGGCCAGATGTTCCTGCTGACCCGCTACCCGGACGAAGACACCGTCGACCTGACCCTGGACGATGAGCCGTCGACCCTGGACGGTATCAAAATCACCTTCAGCGCCAAGCGCCTGCTGCTGGAAGTTGCCGCCGGTGACACCGACGCCCTCAAGGGCGATGAGACCCTGGAGATCGTATTGACCAGTGACGGCAATGACCTGGCCGAGATCGACGAGACTTTACGGATCATTCTGAACGGCACCGGCACTTACGTCAGCGAGCTGTAATCTGGCTGAGCTGGGGAAATAATTGACAGACACAGCGGGTAGCGGGCATTGTCTGACAACCTGATCAATAGGCACTCCGTCCATGTTAGAGCTACAGCGCCCAGATACTCTGGTAGAAAGGGTTGTCGGCGCCATCCGTGCGGAAATCGACAGCGGCCGCCTGGCTGCCGAAGCACGCCTGCCCACCGAACAGCAACTGGCCGAGCAACTCAACGTCAGCCGCTCGGTGGTGCGCGAGGCAGTGGCTCAGCTCAAGGCCGACGGGGTGCTGATCGCCCGTCGTGGCCTGGGCTCGTATATCTCGCAGACGCCCCATGGCACGGTGTTTCGCTTCCCCGGCAGCAACGGGCGCAAGCCTGATCTGGTGCAGATGTTCGAAATGCGCCTGTGGATCGAAACCCAAGCGGCCGCCATCGCTGCCCGTCGCCGCGATGCCGGCGACCTGAGCAACATCGCTGCAGCGCTGGAGCAGATGCTCGACCCGCGCAATGACCTGGCCGCCGCCGCGGCCGCCGACGTGGCCTTTCACCGGGCCATCGCCGAGGCGAGCAAGAACGACTACTTCGTCGCCTTTCATGACTTTCTCGGCAGCCAGTTGGCCACCGCGCGGCAGCGTGCCTGGGAAAACTCGGCGTCGCCTGCGGTAGGCGGCCCGGCAGACGCCAACCGGGAACATCAGGCGTTGTACCAGGCCATCGCCGATGGCGACCGTCACGCCGCTGCGAGCTGCGCCGAAGCGCATCTGCGGGCCTCGGCCAAACGCCTGAAAATTGAGCTTCCTGAACTGAACTGAACCGAGCAAACCGACCCTGCCCAATCAAGGCAGGGTTTTTAACGCACCACTTAGTCTGACAACCTGATAAGCAGATCCACTGACAAGAATGCCAAGGTACCCTGCATGACTTACGACTACTTGATCATCGGCGGCGGCATCGTCGGCCTGGCCACAGCGATGGCACTGCTCGAGCAGCGCCCCGGCGCTTCGTTGCTGATCGTGGAAAAAGAGGCCAGCCTCGGCCGCCACCAGACAGGCCACAACAGCGGCGTGATCCATGCCGGGATTTACTACGCGCCTGGCAGCCTCAAGGCCGAGCTGTGCAAACGCGGCGCGCAAGCGACCAAAGACTTCTGCAGCGAACACGGCATCCATTTCCAGGTCTGCGGCAAACTGCTGGTTGCCTCCAACGAACTGGAGATGCAGCGCATGCAGGCGCTGTATCAGCGCTCGCAGGAAAACGGGTTGAAGGTCGAGCAGCTCGACGCCGCTGAGCTCAACCGCCGCGAACCCAACATCGCAGGGCTGGGCGCGCTGTTCGTCGATGCCACCGGGATCGTCGATTACCGCCAGGTGTGCCAGGCAATGGCCAAGGTAATCGAACGCGCTGGCGGCGAGCTGCGCCTATCGACCAGCGTCCGCTCGATCAAGGAATATTCCGAGCATGTCGAGGTATGCAGCGACGAGCACCGCTGGCAGGCGCGCCAGTTGGTGGCCTGCGCTGGTTTGCAGTCCGACCGCCTGGCACGCCTGGCCGGCGTGCGCATCGATCACCAGATCATCCCGTTCCGTGGCGAGTACTACCGCTTGCCTGCGAGCAAAAGCCAGATCGTCAACCACCTGATCTACCCGATTCCGGATCCGCAACTGCCGTTTCTGGGGGTCCACCTGACCCGCATGATCGACGGCAGTGTAACCGTCGGACCCAACGCGGTACTCGGCTTTGCCCGCGAGGATTACCGCAAGTTCGCCCGCAACTGGGCCGATATCGGCGAATTCGCGCGTTTCCCGGGCTTCTGGAAAACCCTCTGGAACAACCTCGGCTCGGGTACCGCCGAGATGAAGAACTCGCTGTTCAAACGCGGCTATCTGCAGCAGTGCCGCAAGTACTGCCCGTCGCTCGAGGTCGACGACCTGCTGCCCTACGAAGCCGGCATCCGTGCCCAGGCGGTGATGCGTGACGGCAGCCTGGTACATGACTTTCTGTTCGCCGAGACACCGCGCATGGTGCATGTCTGCAATGCGCCCTCGCCCGCTGCCACCTCGGCCATCCCGATCGGTCAGATGATCGCCGAAAAGATCCTCAACGCCCGCTGAGCTGCACCCCTAACTACAAAGACAATAAGGACAATCAGATGTCGGTACATCAAGCAGCAGTGACCGCAAGTGAAACACCAGAACAGACACGCAAACGCCTGCGCAAAGTGGCCGCGGCGACCATTTTCGGCTCGATGCTGGAGTGGTACGACTTTTACCTGTACGCCACCATGGCCGCGATCGTCTTCTCGAAGATCTTCTTCGACGCCAGCAACCCTGCCGTAGCATCGCTGCTGGCGTTCTCGACATTCGCCATCGGCTTCATCGCCCGGCCCTTCGGCGGCGTCCTGTTCGGCTACCTGGGCGACCGGTTCGGACGCAAACACGTACTGGTGATCACCTTTTGCATGATGGGCGTATGCACCGCGCTGATCGGCTTGATTCCAAGCTATGCAACGATCGGCGTGTGGGCGCCGATCCTGCTGGTGGTGATCCGGATCATTCAAGGCCTGGGTGCGGGCGCAGAGCTGTCGGGGGCGGCCGTTACCTCCTATGAACATGCCAGCGAAGGCAAGCGCGGCAGCCAAGGCGCCTGGCCGGCACTGGGCTTGAATCTGGGCCTGCTGCTGTCGTCGCTGACCGTCTACCTGCTGACCATGAATGGAAATGACTTCCTGCTCGCCGGTGGCTGGCGCATTCCGTTCATTGCCAGCATCGTGCTGGTGGCAGTGGGCCTGTGGGTGCGCAAGAGCATTCCGGAAACCCCAGACTTCAAGGAACTCGATCGCTCCGACGCCAAGCCGCAGATATCACCGCTGAAACTGCTGTTCAAAAATGACCTGAAAGGCCTCGCCGTGGTGTTCTTCGTCGCCATCGGCTACAACGCCCTGAGCTACATCTTCAAGACATTCTCGCTGGCCTACCTGACCCAGTTCAAAGGTGTAGAGGCGCACGTCACGTCGCTGTCGGTGACCATCGCCAGCCTGGTTGCGATCTTTGCCGTGCCGTTCTTCGGTTGGCTGTGCGACCGTTGGAGCAGCAAGACCGTGTTGATGCTGGGTGGCGTGCTGTCTGCCCTGTTCGCCTACCCATTCCTGCAGTTGCTGAGCACCGGCGAGCCGAGCATGATCTACCTGGCGATCGGGATCGGCACCGGGATTCTGGCACCGATGATGTTTGCCCCGCAGGGCTCGTTCCTCAGCCGCCAGTTCCCGACCCAGACCCGCTCATCCGGGTTTGGCACGGGCCGCGAAGTCGGTACCGCCGTGGCCGGCGGCCTGGCGCCGTTGGGCGGGCTGGCCCTGGTGGCCAGCTCGGCGACGCATTCCACCGACGGCGTCGCGCTGATGCTGACCATTGCCGGGATATTGGTTGTGGTGTTTGCGTTCTTTGATCAAGGCCGCAAGCACTCCAGCTCGAAAAACTGACGGCCGCCCAGCGCCACCGCCCTGTTGGCGACCTCACCGCAAACAGGGCAGTGGCCCGTGACGCCCAACAGCTGTGCCAGCGATAAATTTCGCCTCTGCCATTGGTCGTCACCACCCCGGATGGATTAAAGTAGCAGGCCCTGCCCGGGCTGCCTGCTGGCAACTCCCCGGCCCCTCTCCAGGAACCGTCGCCGATGGAACACCGTGAAGCGCTGAACGCGCTACGCACTTTTCTTTCCTCCCAGATTCTGGGCCAGGAAAAACTGGTCGAACGCCTGCTGATCGTCCTCCTTGCCGATGGCCACATGCTGGTCGAAGGCGCCCCGGGGCTGGCCAAGACCAAGGCGATCAAGGAGCTGGCCGAGGGCGTCGAGGCGCAGTTCCACCGCATCCAGTTCACCCCCGACCTGCTCCCGGCCGACATCACCGGCACCGAAATCTACCGCCCGGAAACCGGCAGCTTTGTCTTCCAGCAGGGGCCGATCTTCCACAATCTGGTGCTGGCCGACGAGATCAACCGCGCGCCGGCCAAGGTTCAGTCAGCACTGCTCGAGGCCATGGCCGAGCGCCAGGTCAGTGTCGGCCGCAGCACCTACGACCTGTCGCCGCTGTTTCTGGTGATGGCCACGCAGAACCCGATCGAGCAGGAAGGCACCTACCCGCTGCCCGAAGCTCAGCTCGACCGCTTCCTGATGCACGTCAAGATGGGCTTCCCCGACGCGGCAGTCGAACGGCGCATTCTGCAGCAGGCCCGCGGCGAGGCGCTCAATGGCGAGACCAAGCCCGAGCGGCGGGTCAGCCAGCAGGCGATTTTTGCTGCGCGCAAGGAAATCCTCGGCCTGTACATGGCCGATGCAGTGGAGGAATACCTGGTGCAACTGGTGATGGCCACGCGCACCCCGGCCAAGTTCGACAGCGACCTGGCTGACTGGATCGCCTACGGCGCCAGCCCGCGTGGATCGATCGCGCTTGACCGTTGCGCCCGTGCGCACGCCTGGCTGGCCGGGCGCGACTTCGTCAGCCCCGAGGATATCCAGGCGGTGCTGTTCGACGTGCTGCGCCACCGGGTCATTTTGTCGTTCGAGGCGGAAGCGGCCGGGGTCGATCAGGACCGCGTGGTCCAGCGCATCCTTGATGTGGTTGCCGTTGCCTGAGGCCGATCAGACGTTTGGCTCTACCAACCGCCCCTCATCAGCCGGGCGGTTGAGATAGACCAGATCGTCTGGCAGAAACCCGCAGGCAGTGAATGCCTCCCAATTCGCCGTGGTGTGCACGTATTTGCGGTGCAGCAAGTGCCGCTCTGTCTCGGTCAGGCCAATCACCGACGAGCGGCCCAGGGCGAAATCTTCCAGTTTGCCAGCGATGACCAGCAAATCCTGAGGCAGCTCCCAACCTGGCGAGGGCGCCGACAGCGGCTGCATCGGCACCTGCGAGTCGACCGCAAGGGCATGCATGATCCTCAGATAGACTCGCGATAAATGACCATGAACCTCGCGCTCACGATGCAGCACGGCATTCACGGTCTTGCGGTGTCCAAGCAAGCCTGCCCGCGCTTCCCACACCCGCACTTGCGGCGTGAGCCCAGGTACATCGGTATAGTCTGCAGCCAGCGCGAGCGCCGCAGCGTAAGCCTCGCTGTCGAGCGGATCGGCATCCGCATTCAAATCACTCGTTTGCACACGAGACAGGTCGATTTTTTCGCGGCTCACTTGCAGATAGCCGCCGCCGAGATCGGCATGGGCACCGGGCAAACGCAGGTCGTTGCCGGTCGCGACCAGCGGATAGTTGTAGCGATGCTCGTCAGCCGCTACCAACTGTATGACCTTGCCGGCGACGCCCGGCGCCAGGGCCAGATGCAACTGTCCGTAGTCGCCATTGGTCGAGGTGAAATTGAACTTCAGCGGCTCGACGATGGCCCCGACGGTGTCAAATAGACCTATGAAGTCGATAGCGACGCCCTGGCCCCATCCCAGGCATGGTGAGAAATCGCAGGCTTGCGCAAGCAGGCTTTGAGTGCCTTTGCCTAGGTCATTGGCAAACGCTCGTGCGCCAGCCGCACCGCGACTGAAACCAAACAGGTCAAATTTCAGCGCCTGAAGCTGCACCGAGGGATGGCTCTGTCGCCAGGCCTGTAATTTCGCGGCCAGGGCCAAGGCAGCTTGCCCGAGGCGTTGACGAACCCCGGTTCCGCCGCTACCGGTATACCAGCCAATGTCGGAATCCGGTTTGCCCTGGAGGGTTCCTGGCCCTTCAACATACAGGCTCAGAAATCCTCGCGCGACTGGGTAGGCGTCATACAACAAGGCTATATTGGAGAGTGCACTCGCGTAGCTACCCGTTGCCTGCTCGGGCACAGGCTCGTCCCCTTTGACGGCGTTGCTGCGGTTGTTGCCTGTGCCATCGAAAAACACGCCGATACGCAGCGTGGTTGGCTCATGTTCCGTTGCCATGGTTGAACCTCCGTGATCAAGGGCACCATTGAACGGCACTCGGCCTGCACGCGAGCATCAGCCAAATCTGTGAGTACTGCGTGATCAGTGGTGCAGACGAAGGCCACACGCCGCAGTTGCAGTCAGTTTTTTAGCATTCACGTTGGTCGGCGATGCTGCGGATGCTTTAAAGTATTGCGCTCTGCGCAGCTCGCCCCCTGGCCGATGCGCTCCCTACCCAGGAACCGTCAACCATGCACCATCCTGACGCACGCATAGCGCGGCAAGACCTGCGCGGCTTCGCGGTCGCCTGACGCCCATGCCCACCGCACAATTGGCCGAACCTGGTATCCGCACCAGCCTCAGCGAGCTGATCGACATGCGCCACCGCGTGCGCGAGATTCAGCTGTTCTCGCGGCCCGGCCAGCGCAGCCCGCTGGTGGGCCTGCACCTGTCGAAGTTGCGCGGGCGTGGGGTCGATTTCGACCAGGTGCGGGTCTACCAGGCCGGCGACGACGTGCGCAACATCGACTGGCGGGTGACCGCGCGCACCCAGGAGCCGCACACCAAGCTGTTCCATGAAGAGCGCGAGCGGCCGATCTTCATCATGGTCGAGCAGAGCCAGCGCTTGTTCTTCAGCTCCGGGCTGACCTTCAAATCGGTGCTGGCCGCTCAGGCGGCTGCGCTGTTCGGTTGGGCGGCACTGGGCCACAACGACCGCATCGGCGGGCTGGTGTTCGGCGATAACGAGCACTATGAAGTCAAGCCAAGGCGCAGCAAGCAAAGCCTGTTGCAGCTGCTCAACCGCCTGGCCAAGGTCAATCAGTCACTGCACCCCGAGGCCGTGCCTCAGGCCGACAGCCTGTCGCTGGCCCTGCGCCGGGCGCGCGAAGTCCTGCGCCCAGGCAGCCTGGCCATCGTCATCTGCGATGAACGCGCCCTCAGCGAAGGCATCGAGCAGCATCTGTCGATGCTCTCACGCCATTGCGATGTGCTGCTGATGCCGGTTTCCGACCCACTCGATCATGCCCTGCCTGCCGCCGGCCTGCTGCGCTTCGGCCAACGCGGCGCGCAGTTGGAGCTGGATACCCTCGACGGCAATCTGCGCCAGGCCTACCGCCAGCAAGCCGAAGCGCGGATCGAACGCTGGGAGCTGCTGGCGCAGAAACTGCGTGTGGTGCTGATGCCGCTGAGCACCCAGAGCGAGATGGTCGAGCAACTGCGTGAATACCTCAACGCGCAGCGCCCGGGGCACCGCAAGTGAACCCGCTGGACGAGCTGCAACCGTTGCTGGCGCCGCCGGCGATCAGCCTGTGGCCGCCGGCGCCCGGCTGGTGGCTGCTGCTGGCACTGCTGCCGGTGCTCGCTTGGGGCCTGTGGCGACAGCGCCACTGGCGCCCGGGCAAACGCCGCGTGGTGCGCGCCGAACTGCCGCTTGACCCGGTCCGCGAAGCAGCCCTGGCCGAACTCGCGCGCCTGCCGCGCCCCTACGACGGCGCGCCGGCCGGTGCCTGGCTGCAGCAGATCAACGCGCTGCTCAAACGCCTGTGCCGCAACCATTATCCGGGCGCCAACAGCCATACCCTGAGTGGCCGGCAGTGGCTGGCGTTTCTCGACAACCGCTGCCCGGCGGCAGGCTTGACCCGCTGGATGGTGCTGGTCGAAGGCACCTACAAGCCCGAGTGCAAGCTCGACGACAAAGCCATCGTCGGCCTCAGCCAGGCGGTCGAAATCTGGATTCGCAAGCATGTTTGAACTGGCCTGGCCGTGGATCTTCGTGCTGCTGCCGCTGCCGTGGCTGGCGCGGCTGGTGCTGCCGGCTGCCGACAGCGGCGAGCCGGTGCTCAAGGTCGGCTTCATGAACGAACTCGAAGGCCTGGCCGGGCGCCGTGCCCGTCTCAATCTGCCCACCTGGCGCCAGCAGGCGCCGTTCGTGCTGATCTGGCTGCTGCTGCTGTTGGCAGCGGCGCGCCCGCAGTGGCTGGGCGAACCGGTACCGGTGGAAGCCAGCGGTCGCGACCTGCTGGTGGCCGTTGATGTGTCCGGCTCGATGGACTTCCCCGACATGCAGTGGCAGAACGACGAAATCAGCCGGCTGGACCTGGTCAAGGCGCTGATGGGCGACTTTCTCCAGGATCGCCAGGGCGACCGGGTCGGCTTGATCCTGTTCGGCAGCGAGGCCTACCTGCAAGCGCCGCTGACCTTCGACCGACGTACCGTGCGCACCTTCCTCGACGAAGCGCAGATCGGCATCGCCGGCAAAAATACCGCCATCGGCGACGCCATTGGCCTGGCCGTCAAGCGCCTGCGCCAACGCCCGGCGCAGAGCCGGGTGCTGGTGCTGATTACCGACGGCGCCAACAACGGCGGGCAGATTCATCCGCTGACCGCGGCCCGCCTGGCGGCCCAGGAGAACGTGCGCATCTATACCATCGGCATTGGTGCCAACCCCGAAGCCAGCGGCACCCCCGGTTTACTCGGTCTCAACCCAAGCCTGGACCTGGACGAAGCGTCGCTGCGCGAAATCGCCGACATCACCCACGGCAAATACTTCCGCGCCCATGATGGTGCTGAACTGGATGCCATCGGCGACAGCCTCGATCAGCTTGAACCGGTCGCTCAGCAACCGACCCAGACCCGCACCGCGAAAGAACTCTACGCCTGGCCGCTGGCTCTGGTGCTGCTGCTCAGCGTGTTATTGGTGATTACCACGCTATGGCCAGACAACCTGCTGCAGCGCGCCCTGCGCCGGCCACGTTTTCTGCAACCGCACCCGGAATGGCGCCAGCGCCTCAAGCGTCTGCGCCTGCGGAGGCGGCGATGATCGATCTGTGGCCCCAATGGCTGCGCCCGCTGTGGTTGCTGGCAGTGCCGCTGCTCGTCTGGCTGCTGTTCAAGCTGTGGCATCGGCGCAAGCGCGCGGGCCGCTGGCAGATGATTCTGCCGGCGCAGTTTCATGCGGTATTGCTCGGTGGCGGCAGTGGCAGCAACAGCAAGCTGCCATGGATCGCCCTCGGCGGCGCATGGCTACTGATCGTACTGGCCCTGCTCGGCAGCAGCTGGCAACGCGTCGAGGAAACCCGCCAGCGCCCGGCCGACCCGCTGGTGATCATGCTCGAGCTGACCCCGCAGATGCTTGCCGAGGACAGCACGCCGAATCGCCTCGAACAGGCCCGGCGCAAGATCCTCGACCTGCTCGAGCACCGCCGCGACAGCCAGACCGCGCTGGTGGTCTACGCCGGCAGTGCGCACACGCTGGTGCCGCTGTCGGATGACCTTGGCACCACGCGTAACCTGCTGGAAGCGATCGACCCGTCGATCATGCCGCAACCCGGCCAACGCGCCGACCTCGCCGTGCAAAAGGGGCTGGCCCTGCTCGCCCAGAGCGGCCTCGGCCAAGGCCGCCTGCTATTGATCGGCTCATCCCTGAGCAACAGCGAACGCGATGGCATTCTGCGTGCCCTGGGCCGGCAAGGACCAAACCTGTTGATGCTCGGCATCGGCAGCAGCGAAGGCGCGCCGGTCCGCCAGGCCAACGGCGAGTTCCTCAAGGATGAGCAAGGCGCAATCCTCTTGCCACGACTGGACAGCGCCAGCCTCAAGGGCTTCATCAACAGCACCGGTGGCCGCTACCGCCACGCCCGCATCGACGACCTCGACCTGCGCGGGCTGGGCCTGTACGACAATCCACGCGCCCTGCGCAGCGACGGCCAGACCGTGCAACTGGACAGCTGGGCTGATCAGGGTTACTGGTTGCTGCTACCGCTGCTGCTGTTGGCCGCCTGCGCCGGGCGGCGTGGCTGGCTGTTCTGCCTGCCGCTGCTGTTCTCCCTGCCGCAGCCCAGCCAGGCCTTTGAATTCAACGACCTGTGGCTGCGCCCCGACCAGCAAGGCCAGCGCCTGCTGCAACAGCAGCGCCCCGCCGCTGCCGCGCGCCACTTCGAAGACCCGCAATGGCGCGGCATGGCCCTGTACCAGGCCGGCGACTATGAAGGCGCGGCCAAGGCCTTCGCCCAAGGCAGTTCCGCCGCCGCGCACTACAATCGAGGCAACGCACTGGCTCGCGCCGATCAGTTGGAAGCCGCCCTGGACGCCTACGAGCAGGCCCTGGAACGGCGCCCGGATCTGCAAGCGGCGCTGGATAACCAGGCGCTGGTCCAGCAATTGTTGCTGCAGCGCCAAGCCAAGGCCCAAGCCGAAGAGCAGCAAGCCAAGGAAGATGCACAAGGCGCCCCCGGCAAGGACACCGACGGCAACAGCAGCTCGGCCAGCGATCAGGCACCCGGCGATGCCGACCAGCCCCAGGCCAAGGCCGGCCAGGAGCAAGGCGACAGCGCCAGCAACACCCCGCCCCCCGCCGGCAATCAGGCGGGTGACGACGATAACCTTACCCAACCGCCGCAACGCCCGGTTTCCACCAGCCTCGATGGCGAACAACGCCAGGCCCTGGAACAGTGGCTGCGGGAGATCCCGGACAACCCTGCGCAGCTGCTGCGGCGCAAATTCTGGTATGAACAGCAATTGCATCAGGAAACCCCACGATGAGTCGCTGCGGCGTCTTGCTTGTCAGTCTGCTCTGGATGCTTCAGGTCCAGGCCCAACCGCCGCTGCAGGCCAGCGTCGATCGCACCCGCCTGGAAGCCGGCGAAACCTTGGAGCTGATCCTCGAAAGCGAGGACGTCACCCAGTTCGGCAAGCCCGACCTGCGTGCGCTGGAGGGCGACTTCGATGTGCGTGGCACGCGCCAGCTCAACAGCCTGCACACGCTGGATGGCGAGACCCGCGCCAGCACTCGCTGGATCATCACCCTGCTGCCAAGGCGCAGCGGCAGCCTGAGCATTCCCGCGCTGCAACTGGGCCAGTCGTTCAGCCAGCCGATCGAGGTGCAAGTGCTGCAGGCCGGCGACAACCGCCCGGAAAGCGCCTCGCAGGTGTTCGTCGAGGCAACTCTGGACAGCAACGATGTCTACGTTCAGGCCCAGGCCGTGCTGACCCTGCGCATCTATCATTCGGTGTCGCTGTATGACGACAGCAGCCTCAGCCCATTGCAACTGGACAACGCCAAGGTCGAGCCGCTGGGTGAGTCGCGTACTTATGAGAAAGAGATCAACGGCGTGCGCCATGGCGTGATCGAAACGCGCTACGCGCTGTATCCGCAGCAAAGCGGCACGCTCGATATTCCACCGATGACCTTTACCGCCACCGCTGCTGCCGCTGATACTGGCGAGCAGCCGTCTGCTGCCCCGCGCGCAGGCCGCCAGGTCCAGGTCAGCTCGTTGCCGCTGCGCCTGAACGTGCGGCCGATACCGGCCAATTACCCAGCCGGCGCCGCCTGGCTACCGGCGCGCAGCCTGACCCTGGAAGAACACTGGAACCCGGACCCGAGCAAACAAACCGTGCAGATCGGCGACTCGCTGACGCGCAGTATTACGCTGCGCGCCGACGGCCTCTCCAGCACCCAGCTGGCGCCGCTGCCGGCCACCGAAATCATCGGCCTGCGCCGCTACCCGGACCAGCCACTGCTGCGCAACGAGGTCACCGAGCGCGGTATGACCGCCAACCGCGAAGAGCGCGAAGCGCTGGTGCCGACCCACAGCGGCGAATTGACCCTGCCGGCGCTGGAAGTCACCTGGTGGAACACCCGCGAAGACCATCTGGAAAACACCAGCCTGCCGGCGCGCAGCCTCAGCGTGCAGGACAACCCGGCCCTGAGCGCCGAGACGCCGGTGGGTGACAGCAGTTCATCCAGTCGCCTGCTCTGGCCGTGGCAACTGGCAACCCTGCTGCTGGCCCTGAGCACTGTGCTCGGTTTCACCCTGTGGTGGCGAGCCCGCTCGCAGCCAGCGGTGCTGCGTGCGGCGCAGACCGGCCCGAGCCCGCGGACCTTGCTCGATGACCTTAAACGCGCGTGCCAGGCCAACGACCCGCAGGCGACCCGCCAGGCCCTGGATGCCTGGGCGCGCCAGCATCCGGAGACGCTGGCCGAGATGGCGGCGCGCTTCGTGCCGCTGTCGGATGCGCTGGATGGCTTGAACGGCGCGCTGTACAGCGAGAGCGGCCAGCACTGGCAGGGCGACGATCTGTGGCGTGCGATCAATGCCATTCCGCCGGCCGAGCAGTTGCTCGACCCGGTCGGCGATGGCGGCAGCTTGCCGCCGCTCTATCCGAAGTAGCCCGGCGCGGCTGACCCGTTGAGTTACCATACGCCGCGACCACTGCTTCCCTCGAATTCACTTCAAACAGGTTATTCATGCGTCTGTTCCACACCTCCGACTGGCACCTTGGCCAAAGCCTGCATGGCCAGGAACGCGACTTCGAACACGCCTGCTTTCTCACCTGGCTGCTGGGCCAGTTGCACTTGCGCCAACCCGATGCGCTGCTGATCGCCGGCGATATCTTCGACACGGTCAACCCGCCGGTCAAAGCCCAGGAGCGGCTCTACCAGTTCATCGTCGAGGCCCACGAGCAACAGCCCAAGCTGGACATCGTGATGATCGCCGGCAACCACGACTCCGGCTCGCGCATCGAGCTGCCCGGCCTGCTCATGCGCCGCCTGCGCACCCATGCCCTGGGCCGGGTGCACTGGCTCGATGAGGGCCAGCTCGACGCTGAGCGCTTGCTGATCCCGCTGACCAACAGCCGTGGCAAGGTCGCCGCCTGGTGCCTGGCGCTGCCGTTCCTGCGCCCGGCCGAAGTCACCGGCCCACAGCTGGGCGACGACTATGTGCAGGGCATCACCCAGGTGCACCAGCAACTGATCAAAGCCGCTATGGCCAAGCGCAAGAAAGACCAGGCGCTGGTCGCCATCAGCCATGCGCACATGGCCGGTGGCTCGATCTCGGAAGACTCCGAACGCAGCCTGATCATCGGCAACGCCGAAGCGCTGCCGGCCAAGCTGTTCGATCCCGCCATCAGTTACGTTGCCCTGGGCCATCTGCACAAGCCGCAGAAGGTCAACCGCGAGGAGCGCATCCGCTACAGCGGCTCGCCGATTCCGTTGTCGTTTGCCGAGATCGGCTATCCGCACCAGGTGCTGGAGATCGAGCTTGAAGGCAGCCAACTGGTCAGCGTCGAGCCGCGCCTGGTCCCACGGGCCGTAGCGTTGCAGCGGATCGGCCCGGCGCCGCTGGCCGAGCTGCTCGAGCAACTGGCCGAGCTGCCGGTGATCGACCTGCTGGAAGACCCCAATCGCCAACCGTGGCTGGAAGTACGTGTGCGCCTCGACGAACCGCAGCCCGACCTGCGCCAGCAGATCGAGAGCGCCCTGCAAGGCAAAGCGGTGCGGCTGGTGCGGATCAGCGCCGAGTACGCCGGCCGCAGCGCGCTGGACGAGGACCAATTGCAGTTCGTCGAACTCAGCCAGATGACTCCGCAAGACCTGTTCAGCCGCGTCTGGGAGCAGGCCTACGGCAACCCGGTCGATGAGCAGACCCTGAGCGACTTTGCCCTGCTCCTGCAGGATGTGCAGCTGGAGGAGGAACAGCCATGAAAATTCTGGCCATTCGCCTGAAAAACCTCGCCTCGCTGGCAGGCCCGATCGACATCGACTTCACCGCCGAACCGCTGGCCAGTGCCGGCCTGTTCGCGATTACCGGACCCACCGGCGCCGGCAAGAGCACCCTGCTCGACGCCCTGTGCCTGGCGCTGTTCGGCAGCGTGCCGCGGCTCAATGACATCGGCCGTGAGGCCAAGGTGCCGGACGCCGATGGCGACATCCCCACCTACGACCCGCGCAACCTGCTGCGGCGCGGCACCGGCAGCGGCTATGCCGAAGTCGACTTCGTCGGTATCGACAGCAAGCGTTACCGCGCCCGCTGGGAGGCCAACCGCGCCCGCGACAAGGCCAATGGCAAGTTGCAGATGAGTCGCCAGAGCCTCTACGACCTGGATGGCGAGCAACTGCTGGGCAGCGGCAAGAACGAATACAAGCAACTGGTCGAGGCACGCCTGGGCCTGAACTTCGAGCAGTTCACCCGCGCCGTGATGCTCGCCCAGAGCGAGTTCAGCGCGTTTCTCAAGGCCGATGACCGCGAGCGCAGCGACTTGCTGGAAAAGCTCACCAACACCGCCATCTACACCCGCCTCGGCCAACGGGCGTTTGCCAAGGCCAAGCAGGCCGGCGAGGTCTATCAGGGCTTGCAGGAGCGCGCCAGCCACCTGCTGCCGATGGTCGAAACCGAGCGTAGCGAGCTTGACCAGCGCCTGGAGCAGGCGCAACAGCTGCTCAAGGCCGAGCAGGCGCGCGAACGCGAACTGGACCAGCAACGCGCCTGGCTGCGCGATCAGGTGCAGCTGCAGCAGCAACTCAGCGCGGCTCGCGAGGCCTTGCACAGTGCCGAACACGACTGGCAGCAACTGGCCGGACAGCGCCTGGACCTGCAACACCTCGAGCGCCTGGCGCCGCAGCGTCATCAGTTCCAGCGGCAACTGGCGCTGGCCGGCGAGCTTACTCCGCTGGCCACAGCGGTCGCGGCGCAACTGGTTGAGCAGCGCAACCTGCACAGCCATAGCGAGCAGTTGCAGCAGGCCCTGCAAGCTGCCCGCGAGGCGCTGGCACAAGCGCAGGCTAAACACACCGACAGCGCCGCGAACCTGCGCCAGGCGTTTGCTGCTCAGGACAACCTGGCCCGCCTCGACACAGAGCTGGCGCAGTTGGCCACTGTCGGTGCCCAAGCCGATCAGGCCGTCAGCGAAGGCCAGTCGCAGCTGCAGCAGCTTGAGCAACAACAGCAGCACAGCCAGCAGCAGCTCGCCGCCATCGACGCCGCGCTGGCCGACAGCGCCGCACTGGCTGCTATCAGCAGCGCCTGGCAGGCCTACCGCGGCCAGTTGCAGCAACTGCTGCAGATCGGCAACCGCCTCAGCCAAGGCCGCGACGAGTTGCCCAGCCTGCAAGTCCAGGCCAGCCAGGCCAATGCCCTGCTGCAGGAGCAACGCGCCGCCATCGAGCTGCTGTTCCACGAAGCCGGCGCCGAACCGCACGCCCTGGCCGAACAGCTGGACCTGCTCGGGACCTTGCTCCAGGAGCAGCGCAAGCAGCAGCGCGCGGTCGAGCAATTGTCCCGCCTGCACGCTCGCGAGCAGGAGCTGCAGCACACCCTGCACAGCGTGCGCGAACGTCAGCAGCAAGGCTTGCAGCAGCGTCAGCAACTGATCAGCGAAGGCCAGGCGGCCAAGGCCGAACTGGACACCGCCGAGCAGGCTCTGACATTGACCCGGCAACTGCTTGAACGCCAACGCCTGGCGCGCAACACCAGTGTCGAGGAGCTGCGCGGGCAACTGCGTGATGGCGAGCCGTGCCCGGTGTGCGGCAGCGCCGAGCACCCGTTCCATCAGCCTGAAGCCCTGCTGCAAAGCCTGGGCCGGCATGACCAGGTCGAAGAGGCTGCAGCGCTGGCTCAGGTCGAGGCGCTCAATGCCCGCGTGGTCGAGTTGCGCACCCAGGTCGGCATGCTCAACAGCCAGGGCAAGGAGTACCAGCAGCAACAGCTACAGCTGAGCGAACAACTGCTACCGCTGCAGCAGGAGCTGCAAGCGCACGCCTTGTGGCCATCGCTCAGCACCCAAACCGACAGCACCCGCAGTGCCTGGCTGGACGGCCAGCTGCGCCGCCTCGAAGAAGAAATCAACCGCGACGAGCAGCGCCAGAGCGCCCTGCTCACCCTGCAGAAAGACGCCGCCCGACTGACCCAGCAAGTGCAGGCCGCCAGCGACGCGCAGCAGCAAGCACAGCAGCGCCTGGATCAGCAGCACCAGGCCATGGCCGCCGATCAGCAACGCCTGGAGCAGACCCTGGCCGATTTTGCCGAGATCCTGCCCGGCGATATCCTCAAGGCCCTGCGCGACGAGCCAGCCCATGCGTTTCTCGCCCTCGATCAACAGGTGGCCCAGCGCCTGCAACAGCTGGAGCAGCAAAAGGACGAGCAAAACGAGCAGCAACAACGCCTGCAACAGCAGCAGCGTCTGGCCGACCAGCAGCAGAGCCGGCTGCAACGCCAGAGCGAGCTGCACAGACAACTCGCAAGCCTTGCCGAGCAGCAGCAACAGGCGCGCAGCGTGCTCGCCGAACTGCTTGGCGAACACGCCAATGCCGGTGCCTGGCAGCAGCACCTTGAGCAGCAGGTCGAGCACGCCCGCAGCGTTGAGGCCAGCACCGTGCAAGCGCTGCAGGACGCCCACAGCCAAAGCGTGCAACTGGCTGCTGAACTCAAGGCCAATCAGCAACGCCAGCAGGCCTTGGAGCAGGAACAGCAGACGCTGCAGGGCCAGATCAGCCAATGGCGAGCGGCCCATCCAGAACTCGATGATGCGGGCCTTGAGCGCTTGCTCAGTGTCGATGAAGCCACGCTGGACGCACTGCGCCAGCAACTGCATAGCGTCGACAAGGCCATCGAGCAAGGCCGGGTACTGCTGCAGGAGCGCGAGCAGCGCCTGCAGCAGCACAACCAACAGGCTCGGACCGAGCTGTCCAGCGAGCAACTCGAGCAGCACCTCGCCGACTTGCAGCAACAGCTGGTCGGGCACGAGCAACAATGCGCCGAGCTGCGCGCGCAGCAGGCCGACGACCAACGCCGGCAGCACGCGCACAGCGCCCTTGCCGCTGAAATCGAGCAGGCCCAGCAACAGTGGCAACGCTGGGCGCGCCTGAACAGCTTGATCGGCTCGGCTTCGGGCGATGTGTTCCGCAAGATCGCTCAGGGCTACAACCTCGACCTGCTGCTGCACCATGCCAACAGCCAACTGCGCCAGTTGGCCAAGCGCTACCGCCTCAAGCGTGGCGGCAGCGCACTGGGCCTCTTGGTGCTGGATACCGAGATGGGCGACGAACTGCGCTCGGTGCACTCGTTGTCCGGCGGCGAGACCTTCCTGGTATCGCTGGCCTTGGCCCTGGGCCTGGCCTCGATGGCCTCGAGCACCCTGCGCATCGAATCGCTGTTCATCGACGAAGGTTTCGGCAGCCTTGACCCCGAGTCACTGCAACTGGCGATGGATGCGCTGGACGGCCTGCAGGCGCAAGGGCGCAAGGTGGCAGTGATCTCCCACGTGCAGGAGATGCACGAGCGCATCCCGGTGCAGATCCAGGTCCGGCGCCAGGGCAATGGCCTGAGCGAGGTGGAGGTCTGCGGATGATCCTCTACTCGTTTCGCCGCTGCCCCTGGGCCATGCGCGCGCGGCTGGCGCTGGCGTATGCTGGCTGCACCGTCGAGGTGTGTGAAGTGTCGATGAAGCACAAGCCGGCCGAGCTGCTGGCGTTGTCGCCCAAAGGCACGGTGCCGGTGCTGGACACCGGCGCCGGGGTGCTGGAAGAGAGCCTGGATATCATGCGCTGGGCCTTGCTTCAGCATGACCCGCAGGACTGGCTACTACGCGATGATCCAGCGGCAGCTGTGCAGGTGGACGCCCTGATTGCTCGCAATGACAGCACCTTCAAGGCTCAGGTCAACCTGTACAAGTATGCCGAGCGTTACCCCGAGCACACTCGCGAGGAGTACCGCCTGCAGGCCGAATCATGGCTTGAGGAGCTGGAGGCGCTGCTGCAAGGCAGGCCGTACCTGCTGGCCCAGCACCCAAGCCTGGCCGACGCCGCGTTGTTGCCGTTGCTGCGTCAGTTCGCCGGGGTCGAGCCTTTATGGTTCGCCGAGGCGCCCTACCCCCAGCTGCGTGACTGGTTGCAGGGCTGGCTTGCGTCAGACCTGTTCAAGGCCGTGATGGCGCGCTGACTCAGTCGAGAAACTTCAGGTCCGACGGGGCCGGCTGGTCGAACTTCTGCAGCGTTTCACCGAGTTGGCCAGTGCGTGGGTCGCGGTGCATGACCACGATCTGATTACTCTTCTGGTTGGCCACCAGCAAATACTTGCCGCTTGGATCGATAGCGAATTCACGTGGGTGGTCGCCCTCAACCGAACGCCGCTGCAACAGGCTCAACTGGCCATCTTGCTTGCCGATCGCAAACACCACGATCTGATTGGCCGTGCCGCGATTGCTGACATAGAGGAAACGCCCATCGGCCGATAGGTGCAAGCCGCCGCCGGCCTTGGCGGCAGGGTCTTGGCTGTCGGTCAGCGGCAGGCGCTGGCGCTCGATCAGGGCATCGTCACGCACATCGAACATCACCACTTCAGCGCTCATCTCGAGGGTCAGATAGGCGTGCTTGCCCAGCGCGTCAAACAACAGATGGCGCGGGCCGCTGCCCGGCGGCAGGCTCACCGAAGCCGGCGTTGCCGGGCTCAGCGGCTGCATCGGGCTGGCGCCGTCATAGGCGTAGACAAACACCCGGTCGGCGCCCAGATCGCTGGCGTACAGATGCAGGCCTTCGGCCGAAGGCACGACCGAATGCACATGGGCGCCGGCCTGGCGCTCCGAGTTGACCTTGCTTGGCATGTGCGCCAACTGCTGCACCTTGTCGCCGAGCTTGCCGTCCTTGGCCACTGGTAGCACCACTAGGCTGCCACCCGGGTCGGGCGCGACCGCGTAGTTGGCGACGAACAGGTAGCGCTGATCCTGGCTGAGGCTGGCGTGGGTCGGCTCATCGCCGGCGCTGGACACCTGGTTCAGTGGCGTGATCACGCCCTTGCTGCTCACTGCAAAACTGCTGACATGGCCGCGCGGGGTTTCATTGACGGCGAACAGCAAGCGCTGGTCGGCCGACAGCACCAGCCAGGACGGGCTGACCGTCTTCACCACCTGCAGCGGGGTCGGCTCGATACGGCCCTTGGCTGTATCGAACTGATATCGATAGATACCCTCGCTGGCGGTGCCTTCGGTATAGCTGCCAACCAGCAGGGTGGCGGCCTGCGCAGTGCCAAGCACAACGCTCAGGGCACTAGCGCTCAACAGGGTTTTCCAGCTGCGGCTGATCATCTTCCTGGTCATCATCGTCTTCGTCCGAGCCGTACACGGCACTCATGCAGACTAGCTCATGCTCGCCCTGGTCATCGTTGAGGCGCCACTCTTCGCCTGCGCCGACCGCGGCCGCGACCTGTTCGGCAGTGAATTTCCAGCGTTTGAGGTTGCGCCCGTCCATGCATTCGATCACCAGGCCACTGGCGTCGAAGGTGAAACCGAAGGCGTGCAGGCCATCGATCAGGAGCATGTCGCTGGTGGCGAGGGCAGTGGCGAGGGTGGTCATGGGGCTACCTTGATGCGCAAAGCGTCCAGTATAACCAAACCCGGGCCAGGCCCGCTGCTCACCGCAGCGGCCTGACCGCACAAGCGTCAGTGGGCGAAGATCGAGCCGCCCTGCTTGCCTGCCAGTTTTTCCGGCTTGATCAGGAAGCGCGCCAGTGCCGGCAGCAGCCAGAGTGCACCGAACATATTCCAGAGCAGCATGAAGGTCAGCATCAGGCCCATATCGGCCTGGAACTTGATCGCCGAGAAGATCCAGGTGCACACGCCGATGGCCAGGCACAAACCAGTGAACAGCACCGCCTTGCCGGTCGAGCGCAGGGTCTGGTAATAGGCCTCCTGCAACGGCAGACCAGCACGCAGGAAGCTCTCCAGACGGCTGTAGATATAGATCCCGTAGTCGACCCCGATACCCACGCCAAGCGCCACCACCGGCAAGGTCGCGACCTTGACGCCGATGCCCATGAACGCCATCAGCGCGTTGCCCAGCACCGAGGTCAGCACCAGCGGCAGGACGATGCACAGCATCGCGGCAAACGAGCGGAAGGTGATCAGGCACATGATCGCCACGCACAGGTAGACCAGAATCAGAATGGTCAGCTCGGCCGACTTGATCACCTCGTTGGTGGCCGCCTCGATGCCGGCATTGCCCGCCGCCAGAAGGAACTGCAAGCCGTCACGGTTGTGCGTATCGGCAAAGGCCTTGGCTGCGGCGGTGACGCGCTCAAGGGTTTCTGCCTTGTGGTCGTTGAGGAACACCAGCACCGGCGCCAGCGAACAGTCAGCGTTGTACAGGCCGTCGGCGCGGGCCACCGAGCTGTTGAGCACATCCGGGTTGCGCGAGAGGGTTTCCCATTTCAGGTTGCCCTCGTTCATGCCGCGGATCATCTGCTTGGACACACTCACCAAGGAGATTGCCGACTGCACCCCGGGGGTGTTCTGCATGGTCCACATCAGCTCGTCGATGGGGGCCAGGGTCGAGTGGATCGAGCAGCTCTCCGAGGGCGTCTTGACCATGATCACCAGCACATCGGAACTGGTCGAGTAGTTGCTGATGATGAAGTGGTTGTCCTGGTTGTAGCGCGAGTCCGGGCGCAGCTCCGGGGCACCCGGGTCGAGGTCGCCGATCTTCAGGTTCTGGCTGTACCAGAGGCCGCCGCCAAAGGCGACCAGTGCCAGCGCAACCGACACCGGTGCCACTTTAGGGCTGGCGAAGTTGGCCAGCAGGCGCCAGAACGGGTGCTCGCGGGTGGCGTCACGCTTGGAGCGCTCGACGGCCTTTTTGCTGATGCCGACATAGGAGATCGCCACCGGCAGCAGGATCAGGTTGGTGAAGACAATCACCGCCACGCCGATCGAGGCGCCGATGGCCAGCTCGCGGATCACGCCAATGTCGATGATCAACAGAGTGATGAAGCCCACCGCGTCGGCCAGAATCGCGATCATCCCCGGCAGGAACAGCTGACGGAAGGTCCGCCGCGCAGCGGTCAGGGCATTGTCGGCGCCACTGGACTGCAGGGCGATGCCGTTGATCTTCTGCACCCCGTGGGAAATACCGATGGCAAAGATCAGGAACGGCACCAGCATCGAGTAAGGGTCGAGGCCAAAGCCCACCGCGTGCATCAGGCCCAACTGCCAGACCACCGCCACCAGGGTGGTGATCAACACGGCAATGGTGCTGCGGATACACCAGGTGAACCAGTACAGCAGGACCCAGGTGATCGCCAGCGCCACGCCGAAGAACAGCACCACCATCACCAGGCCGTCGATCAGGTCACCGACTTTTTTCGCAAAGCCGACGATGTGGATTTTCACATTGGGGTTCTGCGCCTGGAACTTGTCGCGGATCTTCTCTTCCAGCTGGTGCGAGAACTGCTGGTAGTCGAGCTTGACCTGCTTGCCCGGGTCCTGCGGATCGGGGTAGCTCTCCAGCAGCGGCACGTCGACGATGCTCGACTTGAAGTTGTTCGCCACCAGGCGCCCGACCTGGCCGGACTTGAGCACGTTGTCGCGCAGCTGATCGAGGCTTTGTGCGCTGCCATCGTAGGTGTTGGGGATCACCTCGCCACCGGCGAAGCCTTCTTCGGTGACCTCGGTCCAGCGCACGCTGGGGCTCCACAGCGACTTCAAGCCGGCGCGGTCGACACCCGGGATATAGAACACCTCGTCATGGATCTGGCGCAGGGTCTCCATGTAATCCTTGTCGAAGATGTCGCCGTTGACCGCCTCGACCGAGATGCGCACGGTGTTGCCGAGGTTGGCCAGGTCATTGCGGTGCTCGAGCATCTGTTCGATGAACGGGTGCTGCAGCGGGATCATCTTCTCGAAACTGGTCGAGGGGCGAATCTGCGTGGCCTGCCAGAACAGCAGGATGCTCACCAGCAGGCAGAGGCCGATCACTACCGGGCGGTTGTTGAAGATCATCCGCTCGAGCAGGGTGGGTTTGTCCTGATGATGCTGGGGCATGTCGAAGCGCTCCGGGCCGGTCATGGTTGCTGCTCCTCGGCGCCTTGGCCGTTGGCCAGGTGGATGCCGCCCTGCCCGACCAGCAGCAAGCCGCCGTCGGCCAGGCTGGTGACGCCGGCCAGGGCGATGCGGTCGGCGCGGTTGAATACGCTGAAGGTCAAGCCATCGTCACGGCTGCGCAGCACACTGCCGCCGTTGCCGACCAGGACGATACTGCCGTCCTCGAGCAGCGCCGCGCTGGCCAGGCCGAACTGCAGCGGGCCGCGACTGGCGGTCAGGGCGATCTGCTGCCAGCTGTCGCCGAAGTCACTGGAGCGGTAGAGGTTGCCCCGCAGTCCGTAGGCCAACAAGGTGTGCGCCTGGGCAGTGCCGAGTACGCCGAACAACGAGCCCTCGTACGGGCCCTCGACGCGCGACCAAGTGGCGCCGTTATCGCCGGAGCGGAACATGCTGCCCTGCTCGCCGACGATGAACAGGCCGGAGTCCTTGATCGCGGCGATGCCATTCAGGTGCAGTTGATCGGGGTTGTCGAGGCGCTCGGCGACGTCCTGCCAATGCTGGCCGCCGTCGGTGGTCTCGAGCAGCGCGCCGTAGGCACCGACGGCAAAGCCATGCTGGGCATCGACAAAGCTGACGTCGAGCAACGGCGCTTCGCGGGCGAGGTCTTCGAACTGCTTGCTCCAGGTGGCGCCGCCATCGCTGCTGGCGAGGATCTGCGCGTCGTGACCGACTGCCCAGCCGCGCTTGTCATCGATGAAGAACACCGCAGTGAGCAGTTGCCGGGTCGGCACGCGCGCCTGGCTCCAGGTCTTGCCCTGGTCGTCGGAGAACAGGATATGGCCACGATCACCGACCACCACCAGGCGCTTGCCGGCGTGGGCGGCGTCGATCAGCAGGTTGTCGACTGCCTTGGCCGATTCGGTCGAGTACTCCTCGGCGGCAGCAGCGACGACAGTGCCGCTCCAGATACCCAGCAGCAACAGTGCGCCCGCGGCCAGTGGCCTGGCGTGCGCCATCACCCGTTCCCTCATGCCCTTCCCCTATTGTATTTTTCTTGGTGGGTCATCCAGTGCAGGCACTGCAAGAAGCCTGATTCAGAGGCCTGCAACAGCTTTGAGCTATCCTAGCGGGGAGTTCTGCGGCAACACAATTGGCGGGACGTTATGTTTTGTTAACGGCGACAGCACCCGGTTGTTTCGACCGCGTCGCCGGGGTGCTGCGCGGTCGGCGTAGGAGCGGCCTTGTGTCGCGAAAGGGCTGCGCAGCGGCCCCAGATTTCAGCTTCGCAGCCGATATCCCCGGGCCAGCTACGCTGGCCTTTCCGACCGGTCCGGCGCCCCGGCAAGGCCGCTCCTACGCCAGATCGCGGGCGCTCGCCAGGTTCATGCCAGGCTCTTGCTGACCACCTCATAGACGTCGCTGGACAAGGTGCCCGACGCCAGAATCCGCTCCAGCTCGGCCTTCATCAGCGCCTGACGCGCGCTATCGTACTTGCGCCAGCGGGTCAGCGGCGCGAGCTGGCGCGAGGCGATCTGCGGGTTGAGCGCATTAAGCTCGATGACCAGGTCCGCCAGGAAGCGATAGCCGGAACCGTCGGCCGCGTGGAAGTTGACCAGGTTCTGCCCGGCAAACGCGCCGATCAGTGCGCGCACCTTGTTCGGGTTCTTCAAGGTGAATGCCGGGTGCTGCATCAGCGCCTTGACCCGCGCCAGGCCGCCCGGCAACGAGCTGGCTGCCTGCACGCTGAACCACTGGTCCATGACCAGCGGGTTGTCCTTGAAGTGCTCGGCGAAGGCTTGCAGCACTTCGGCGCGCTCGGCCTCGAACGGCGAGTTGACCAACACCGCCAGCGCGGTCAGGCGCTCGGTCATGTTGTCGCTGTCCTTGAACTGCTCAAGGGTCGCCGCCAGCACCTGCGGCTTGCCGCTGAGCATCAGGTACGACAGGGCGATGTTCTGCAGGCTGCGCCGGGCGAAGTGCTCGGCGGCCGCCACATATGGCGTGCGCCGCGACACTTCACGGTTGGCCTGATAGCGCGACCACAAGGCGTCGAACAGCTGCTCGGCGATCTGCTTGCGGGCAAATTCGCGGGCCGCGTGGATCGCGTCGACGTCGGCCACCTGGCTGATCTCGGTCAGGTAGGCCTCACCTGGCAGCGAGAGCATTTCCGCGACCATGGCCGGGTCCAGCGCGTCATTGCCGATGACCGTGGCCAGGGCAGTGATCAAACGCGGATCGAGGCTCAACGGCTGGCCGGCCTGATGCTGGCCGATCAGCTCCTGCAGCACTTGCACCGACAATTGCTGGCCGGCTTCCCAGCGATTGAAACCGTCGCTGTCGTGCTGCATGAGGAACATCAGCTGGTCGCGGTTGTACGGGAAGCTCAGCTTGACCGGCGCACTGAAGCCGCGCAGCAGCGACGGCAATGGCTTGGCGGCGATGTCGAGGAAGGTGAAGGTCTGCTCGGCCTCGGTCAGCGACAGCACTCGGCTGCTGCCCTGGGCGCTGGCTTCGCCGTCCAGGCGCAGCGGCAGGTCGTTGCCGTCGGCGTCGAGCAGGCCCAGCGCGACCGGAATCACGAACGGCAGTTTCTCGCGCTTGTCCGGCGTCTGCGGGCAGCTCTGGCGGAAGGTCAGGCTATAGCGCTGCGCTGTGCTGTCATAGGCTTCGCTGACCTCGAGGCGCGGCGTGCCGGCCTGGCTGTACCAGCGTTTGAACTGGGTCAGGTCAACGCCGTTGGCGTCTTCCATGGCCTTGATGAAGTCATCGCAGGTAACGGCCTGGCCATCGTGACGCTCGAAGTACAGGTCGCTGCCCTTGCGGAAGCCCTCGGCGCCGAGCAGGGTGCGGACCATACCGACCACTTCTGCGCCCTTCTCGTAGATGGTCAGGGTGTAGAAGTTGGAGATTTCAATGAAGCTGTCCGGGCGCACCGGGTGGGCCATCGGGCCTGCGTCTTCGGCAAACTGATGGGTGCGCAGGTACGCCACGTCCTCAATGCGCTTGACCGTGCGCGAGTTCATGTCGGCGCTGAATTCGGCGTCGCGGAACACCGTGAAGCCTTCCTTGAGCGACAGCTGGAACCAGTCGCGGCAGGTGATGCGGTTGCCGGTCCAGTTGTGGAAGTACTCGTGCGCGACCACCCCTTCAACGCGCTGGTGAGCGGCGTCGGTGGCCGTTTCGGCACGCGCCAGCACACAGCTGGAGTTGAAGATGTTGAGGCCCTTGTTTTCCATGGCGCCCATGTTGAAGTCGTTGACCGCGACGATCATGAAGATGTCCAGATCGTACTCGCGGCCATAGACTTCCTCGTCCCAGCGCATCGACTTCTTCAGGCTGACCATCGCGTGCTGGCACTTGTCGATGTTTTCTGGCTCGACATAGATGCGCAGCGCCACGTCACGGCCGGACTGGCGAGTGAAGGTGTCTTCGACGCACCAGAGGTCGCCCGCCACCAGGGCGAACAGGTAGGCCGGCTTCTTGAACGGGTCTTCCCAGGTTGCCCAGTGACGGCCGTCGTCAGCCGGGCCGCTGCCGATCGGGTTGCCGTTGGACAACAGGATCGGATAGCGATGCTGCTCGGCGATCACCGTGGTGGTGAACGTGCTCATCACATCCGGGCGGTCGAGGTAGTAGGTGATCTTGCGAAAGCCCTCGGCCTCGCACTGGGTGCAGTACATCGACCCCGACTTGTACAGGCCCTCCAGAGCCGTGTTGCTCTCGGGGTGGATCTTCACCGTGGTGTCGAGGGTGAACGTCTGCGCTTTCGGATGCAGGGTCAGGCTGTCGTCATCAAGCTGGTAATCGCCCGCGCTCAGGGCCTGGTCATCCAGTTGCACACTGACCAGTTGCAGTTGCTGACCGTTCAGCACCAGCGGCGGCAAGCCTTCGCCACGCGCCGGGTTGCGGCGCAACAGCAGTTGCGCATGGACCAGGCTGTGGTCCTCGAACAACTCGAAGGTCAGGTGCGTCTCGTCGATCAGGTACTCGGGCGCCTGGTAATCCTTGAGGTAGATCACTTGCGGTTGTTCGGTGCGCATGTGGCTGTCCTTTTACTGATGCACGGCCAACTGGTAGGCCGTGTATTTGCGAATATTGATCACGCCGGTATCGAAGATCAGGTACTGGCCCTTGATCCCGAGCAGAGTGCCTTCGATGACCGGGGTCTTGTCCAGGTTGAGGCTGACGATCTTTTTCGGATAGGCCTCGACCGGGTAACGGATCTCGACCACTTCGGCATCGGGCAGCGGCTGGATCGCTTGAAGGCCAAAACGTTCGTGCAGGGTGCGGATACCGTTAGCGCAGGCGTCGAATATCTGCTCGCGAATCGCCGCCAGGTCGAGCACCTCGGCATCGCCCTTGAGCAGGTTGCGCCAGTTGGTGCGGTCTGGCACCTGGCTGCGCAATACATCCTCGACCAGGCCCGACTGCTGCCGAGTGGAAACGCGCATGATCGGCAGGGCCTGGATGGCGCCCTGATCGAGCCAGCGGGTTGGCAGTTGGGTAGCGCGGGTGATACCGACCTTGACCCCCGACGAATTGGCCAGGTAGACCACGTGATCGGTCATGCAGAACTGCTCGCCCCAGGACGGCTCGCGGCAGGTGCCGGCGTCGTAGTGGCAACGTTCCGGGGCCATGATGCACAGGTCGCACTGGGCCAGCTTGGTCATGCACGGGTAGCAGTAGCCCTGGCTGTAGCTGGTCTTGGTGCGCTTGCCGCAGTGGCTACAGTGAATAGCGCCGAGGTATTCAAGACGCAGGGTCTTGCCGATCATCGGGTTGACCGGCACCAGCGAATCACCCAGGCGAAAGCTGTATTGCACAACCGGTGCCTGCAACTGCACCGACATCTTGCTCAAAGAGCCACGAGCGAGTTCGATCAATGTACCGAGTCCGACTTGAACAGAATATTGGCGATGGGCGCCGACTTCGAGGCGCACTCTTGCGGGCCCATGTAACCGGTACGCTGGTCTTCCGGCAGGTTCTGCAGTTCCCAGGCGATGACCGCCTGCAGCGACAGCTCTTTCTGCTCGACGGTGAGCTTGCGCCCGTCGGACCATTTGCCCAGCTCGACCGCAAGCTTGAGGCTCTGGTAGATCTCGGGGGTGATGTTTTCAATCATTTGGGCGAACGTGGACATTGTCTCTCCTCAATCAAGCCGACAGTTTACGCCGCGCCAGCGCGCCACCCAAGAGCCCAGTCAGGCATCCGATGAGCAGGCCACCGACATGCGCGGCATTGGCGATCTGGCCGAAGCCGAGCTGGCCGACCACGCCGGTCAGGCACACCACCAGCCAGATCAGCATCATCACCAGTACGCCCTTGGGCAGGCGGTAATGCGGGTTGGGTGCCAGCCACTGGTACAGCCAGACGTAGCCGAGCAAGCCGTACAACACGCCGGACAGCCCGCCGAACAGGCTCGGGCCGCCGACCAGGTGCTGGGCCAGGTTGGAGATCAGGCTGAACAGCAGCGTCAGCAACAGCAGCAACCAAGGCCCCTGGCGCAGCTCGATGCGCTTGCCCAGCTCCCAGTACCACATGCCATTCATGGCCAGGTGGAGGAAGCCGAAGTGCAGCAGCATTGGCGATATCAGGCGCCACCACTGACCGTCGCTCAGGCCTTGCGCCAGCGAGGTGAAGTACAGATATTCACCCTGCACGCGAAAATCGAGAAAGGTGAACCAGCTCAGCGTCGACAGGTTGTCGCCCAGCCCGGTGATTGCCGCCACCACCACGCACAGCAGCAGTACGCCAGCCGTGACCTTGCACGCGCGGGCCTGCTGGGCCAGGGACGGTTGCCTGGGCAGGCTGGCCTGAGCCGCGGCCGGCAGTTCGATCTGGTCGTTGCCTTCGGGGTAGCGCTCATACAGCTGGCGGACATCCTCGAGCAAGGCCTGGGGCGCCCACAACACCTGCTCTTCGCCCTCCTCGCTGACCCGGTGCGGCACCTGCAGGCGGCGCAGCAGGCTGACAAAACCACTGAGGTCGACGGTCAACGGCAGGCGCAGCACTTCGATCACATTCATTGAGTGTCCTGTGGGCGCTCGACATCGACCCAGACGAACTTGTGCGGGTCGATGCCGGTTTCGTCATCCAGGCGATAGGCCGCCAGTTTGCCGTAGAGCACGGCGCTGTAATCCAGGCAGGCCAGATTGGGCCGGATCGGCGCCGGGCGACCGCTGCGCCAGTAATGGCCGACGAACAGCATCGGTTGCGCTTCGTCATAGCGCAGCAAGGCGTTTTTCTGCGTGTGGCTGAGCGGCGCGCTGGCCACCTCGTCCGGCAAGGCATCGGGCTGGAACACGATGTCGCCGTAGGTCTGCGGGTCTTCTTCCCAGAACTTGGTGCGGAAGAACGCCCGCGTCAGGCCATCGCCACCGGTCAGGGTGAGGCCATCCGGCAGGCGCATGTCGGTGCCGCGCAGGAGGCGATTGCACACGGTCGAGGCAAAGCTGCCGGACACACCCGAGGCCTGAATGAAGTGCTCGTCGATGCAGCCGCTTGGGTACTGCGGGCGCAACTGCTCGATCAGGCTCGGGTCCCAGCAGGCGTGCACCAGCCGGAAGCGCCCGGCATCGACAAACAGCGGCAGCTCGTAGAACCAGGCCAAAAAATCGTGCCAGTCGCCCGGGTGCTGGGCGAACTGGGTCAGGGTTTCGTCGATCAGGCGCGCGTTGCGCGGCGTGTGCTCACGGACAAATGCCTTGCCACTGCCGGGCAGCGCCGGCGTGACCCAGGCCAAGGCGTTGTACTCATGGTTACCCATGATGCAGAACGCCTGACCGGCCACGACCATGTCGTGGACGATATGCAGCGCCTCGCGAATTCGCGGGCCGCGATCGACGATATCGCCGAGGAACAGTGCCTGGCGCCGTGGATGCCGCCAGACCCCACCCACGCGCTTGTAGCCGAGGGTGTCGAGCAGGCGTTCGAGGGTATGTGCACACCCGTGCACGTCGCCGATGATATCGAAACTGCGCGCCGGATCGAGCATCAGTCGCCCCCACCCCCCAGGCGGCTGCCCCAGCCGAGCTTGGTGCGGCAGACTTCGTAGTAGTTGTGATCGAGCGGGTGGATCAGGCGCAGTTTCTGCGGCTTCTTGCTCACCGTGATGGTATCGCCGGGGGCGCAGGTGAAGTGGTTCTGGCCGTCACAGGACACTTGCGGATAGATCTGCAGGTCCTGCGAGACGACGATCTTCAGCTCGCTGTTGCCATCGACCACGATCGGCCGGCCCGACAGGGTGTGCGGGTACATCGGCACGATGACGATGGCGTCGAGCTTGGGGTGCATGATCGGCCCGCCGGCCGACAGCGCATAGGCGGTCGAGCCGGTGGGGGTGGCGACGATCAGGCCGTCGGCCTTCTGGCTGCAGACGAACTGGCCGTCAATGTAGATTTCGAACTCGATCATCCGCGTCGACTTGCCCGGGTGCAGGACCACGTCGTTGAGCGCGTCGCCCTGGCCAATGGCTTCGCCGTGGCGGCGCACTTCGGCCTGCAGCAAGAAGCGGTTTTCCACCAGATAGTGGCCGTCGAGCACTTCGGCGACCTTGACCTCGAGCTCATCCGGGCGGATGTCGGTGAGAAAGCCCAGGTTGCCGCGGTTGATACCGAGCACCGGTACATTGTGCCGGGCCAGCGCGCGGGCGGCGCCGAGCAGGCTGCCATCGCCGCCGACCACGATGACCAGGTCACAGACCTCGCCGAGCAGCTTGCGGGTCGAGGTCTGCAGGCCATGCCCTGGCAGCACTTCGGCAATCGTGTCCTCGAGGATCACGTGCATATGGCGATCGAGGAGGAACGTTTTCAGTCGGCGAATGGTGTCGAGCACCTGTGAGCTGCCCAGGCGGCCGATGATACCGATATTGCGAAATTGCTCCATGGTGCTCCTGCAAGGCCGTGCGGCGGGTAACGATAGCGGGTAACGATAGACGGATTATGGTCGAAACGACCGTCCAGCGGCAAACCGGCTATGCTCGCAGGATGACGCCCTTCGCCGAGCTGCGCGACCTGCCCCGCCGTTTGCGCCGCCCTGCGGTGCGCGATCTGGCCTGGGCGCTGCTGTCGCCACCGCTGATGCGCGACTTGCCCGCACCACAGCGCCACCCGTTGACCGCCAGTGACTGGGCTGCCGACCCGCAGCAGTTGCAGGACTGGTTACTGGCGCTGGATGGCGATGATCAACCGCTGCGCGATTGGCTGGTGAAGATGACCAGCCGGCGCCTGGGCCTGTATTACGAGGCCCTCTGGCAGTTCGCCTTGAACCACGCCAGCGGGGTCGAACTGCTCGGCGCCAATCTGCCGATCCGCCAAGGCGGCCGCACTCTGGGCGAGCTGGATATCCTTCTGCGCGACCGCGACGGTGTGCATCATCTGGAACTGGCGATCAAGCTCTACCTCGGCCCGGCCAATGGCGCTGGCCCAGGCTCGATGCACTGGTTGGGGCCGGGATGCCATGATCGGCTCGATCTGAAACTGGCCCACCTTGTCGGTCATCAGCTGCCTATTTCTGCTCGGCCAGAGAGCCAGGCGCTGCTTGCGGAGCTTGGCCTGGATCAGCCCCAGGCGCATCTGTGGCTGGGCGGCTATCTGTTCTACCCAGGCATGCTTGCAGTCCATCCTCCAGCCGGCGCAGAACCTGCGCACTTACGCGGTGACTGGCTGCACCGGCACGACTGGCCCGGCTACCGCAGCGGCGCGGCAGAGGGCCGCTGGCAGGTCCTGACGCGCCAGCACTGGCTGGCGCCCGCGCGTATTGCAGACAGCGACTGCTGGACGCCAGCGCAGTTCGAGCAATGGCTGATGCAGCTGGACCCGTTCGCACCCGCGCAATTGCTGGTCAGGTTGACGCAGGCCGAAGACGGCGCCTGGGAGGAACAGCAGCGGTTGTTTCTGGTGGCGGACAGCTGGCCGCACTTGCCGAGCTGAGCAGCAGGCCGCCAAGGTTTTCGACAGATTCACGCAAATATCTGCGCAGCCTTCGACCTGTAGCAAAGAAATCTGTCAGCCATCGATTAGAGTTAGCGATACGCGCCAGCAAGAGCGCCTTTTCGACCTGATAAGTGAGGAGTGACCATGGTTTCATCCAACCCGCCGGCGCATTACGCGCGGATCTCGATTGCCCTGCACTGGCTGATGCTGGTGTTGCTGGCAAGCGTCTACGCCCTGATCGAACTGCGTGGCCTGTTCCCCAAGGACAGCGCCGAACGCAACCTGATGAAAGACCTGCACTTCATGTTCGGCCTGACCGTGTTCGTACTGGTCTGGCTACGCCTGGCCATGCGCCTGATCAACCCGACGCCGCCGATCACGCCCAAGCCGCCGGCATGGCAGACTGGCCTGGCGCACCTGGTGCACCTGCTGCTGTACCTGCTGATGATCGGCATGCCGCTGGCGGGCTGGTTGATCCTCAGCGCCGCCGACAAGCCAATCCCGTTCTACGGCTTCGAGCTGCCCGCGCTGACCGGGCCTGATTCGGACTTTGCCAAGTTCATCAAGGGCTGGCATGAGCGGGTTGGCGGCTGGGGCTACTGGCTGATTGGCCTGCATGCACTGGCCGGGCTTTACCATCACTACATCAAGCGCGATAACACCCTGGTGCGCATGCTGCCCTACAAGTAACCGCGTCGGCCCTGCAGCCCGCCTGTGTGCACGAACAGCAGGCGGCTGCCGGGCCTGAAGCGCCCGGCCTCGACCTCATCGCGCAGCGCCAGCAGGGCCTTGCCGGTGTACACCGCCTCCAGCGGCAGGCCACTGTGCTGTTCGCTGTCGGCGATAAACGCCAGCAACTCATCATCCATGCGCGCAAAGCCGCCACGGCAAGCGTCATGCAATTGGTAGCCCTGCTCTCCCGCCAACGCTGCCACCGTTGCCGCCACGCCGTGGTCAGCCGGCACCGCAAGGGCGCCGTGCACCGGGCGCGCACCGGCCTCAGCGAGCACCAGCCCCGCCAGGGTGGTGCCGGTACCGACGGCCAGCCACCAGCCATCGTAGTCATCCCACCCCAACTGCGGCAGCTGCTCGCGTGCCTGCTCGACGATCAATCGGCAACCCTGTGCGCCGGCCATGCCGCCACCGCCCTCGGCGATGCACTGCCAGCCGGGGTAGCGTGCTTGCCACTCAGCCCAGAACTGCGGCTCATGTCGCGCCCGGTAGCCGCCATAGCCGAGCCAGTGCAGTTGCATGCCCAAGGCTTGCAGGTCGCGCACGGTCGGGGTGTCCTGCGCATGGCCACGCAGCAGGCCGGCGGTGGCAAAGCCAAACCGTTTGCCGGCAGCGGCCAGTGCATGCAGATGGTTGGAATGGTTGCCGCCCAGGCTGATCAAGCCGGGCGCGTTGCACCGCCAGGCTTCGACCAGATGGTCGCGCAGCTTGAACCACTTGTTGCCGCTGATCAGCGGGTCGATCAGGTCCAGACGCAACACTGCGAGCTGGACCTCAGCGCGCTGAGTCCAGGGCAAGCACAGCGGTTGTAGAGGTGCCTGAGGCAGGCAGGAGAGTTCGGCAGACATCGGCCGAGTCTACCAGCTTGGGCCGGGGCCGCGCTGCAGCCCCACCCCATGCCGTTACAGCTCGGCGGCCAAGCGCGAACCTTGGTTGATGGCGCGCTTGGCATCCAGCTCGGCGGCCACATCAGCGCCGCCGATCAGGTGCACCGACTGCCCCGCTGCGATCAGCCCGTCCTGCAGTTCGCGCAGTGGATCCTGGCCTGCACAGATCACCACGTTGTCCACTGCCAGCAACTGCGGCTCGCCATCAGCAATGCGTACATGCAAACCAGCGTCGTCGATCTGCAGGTATTCGACACTGTTGAGCATCTGTACCTGCTTGTTTTTCAGGCCAGTGCGGTGAATCCAGCCGGTAGTCTTGCCCAGACCGTCGCCGACCTTGGTCTTCTTGCGCTGCAAAAGGTACACCTGCCGCGCCGGCGCATGCGGCTCGGGCTTGATCCCGGCCACGCCACCACGCGCTTCGAGCGCAGTGTCGATGCCCCACTCTTTCCAGAACGCGTCGCGATCCAGGCTGGTAGCCACGCCCTGGTGCACCAGGTACTCGGAGACATCAAAGCCGATGCCGCCCGCGCCGATCACCGCAACCCGCTGGCCGACCGGTTTGCGCTGCAACAGTACATCCAGATAATTCAGCACCTTGGCGTGCTCGATGCCGGGGATAGCCGGGTTGCGCGGGACAATCCCGGTGGCCAGGATGATCTCGTCATAACCGCCGGCAATCAGCTGCTCGGCGCTGACTCGGCTATTCAGGCGCACGTCCACGCCCGTGAGCTGCAGCTTGTTACGGAAATAGCGCAGGGTTTCGGAGAACTCTTCCTTGCCCGGCACGCGCTTGGCCACGTTGAACTGGCCACCGATCTCGCCAGCGGCGTCAAACAGGGTGACCTGATGGCCGCGCTCGCCGGCCACGGTCGCCGCAGCCAGGCCAGCCGGGCCAGCACCCACTACCGCGATACGCTTGGCCTGGGTCACCGGCAGGTAATTCAGTTCGGTTTCATGGCAGGCGCGCGGATTGACCAGGCAACTGGTCAACTTGCCGCCAAAGGTGTGATCAAGGCAGGCCTGGTTGCAGCCGATGCAGGTATTGATCTGCTCGGACTGATCGGCTGCGGCCTTGTTGACGAACTCTGGATCGGCCAGGAATGGCCGGGCCATCGACACCATGTCGGCATCGCCGGCAGCCAGCACGGCCTCGGCAACTTCGGGTGTGTTGATGCGGTTGGTGGTGATCAATGGGATGTTGACGTGCCCGCGCAGCTTGGCCGTGACCTTGCTGAAGGCCGCCCGCGGTACTTTGGTGGCGATGGTCGGAATGCGCGCTTCGTGCCAGCCGATGCCGGTATTGATCAGCGTTGCCCCGGCCTGCTCGATGGCCTTGGCCAGTTGCAGGATCTCTTGCCAATCGCTGCCACCTTCGATCAGGTCGAGCATCGACAGGCGGAAGATGATGATGAAGCTAGGGCCCACCGCCGCACGCACGCGGGTGACGATTTCGACCGCCAGGCGCATGCGGTTGGCGTAGCTGCCACCCCAGCGATCGGTGCGGTGGTTGGTGTGAGCGGCGAGAAACTGGTTGATGAAGTAGCCTTCCGATCCCATGATCTCGACGCCGTCATATCCCGCGCGCTGGGCCAGTTCGGCACAGTTGACGAAGTCGGCGATCTGCTTCTCGATGCCGGCTTCGTCCAGCTCCTTGGGCTTGAACGGGTTGATCGGCGCCTGAATCGCGCTCGGCGCCACCTGGCGCGGGCTGTAGGCGTAACGGCCGGCGTGGAGGATCTGCAGACAGATCTTGCCCCCAGCGGCGTGCACCGCCTCGGTGACGATACGGTGCTGGTCGGCTTCTTCAGCGGTGCTCAGCTTGGCAGCGCCGGAGTACACGCCACCCTCATCGTTTGGCGCAATGCCACCCGTGACCATCAGGCCAACACCACCGCGTGCTCGCTCGGCAAAGTACACTGCCATGCGCTCGAAGCCGCCTGGGCGCTCTTCCAGGCCGGTGTGCATGGAGCCCATCAGGGTGCGGTTGCGCAAAGTGGTGAAGCCAAGGTCAAGCGGGGCCAGCAGGTTCGGGTAAGCCATGGAGCAACTCCACATGGGCAAAATCACGGGATGCAGGCGCCTCGCTGGGATGCGGGGCCCGTCGGTTATCTGCCCTCGACATTAAACAGCCGTTTGAACCGGCTCAATGATCGAAACTGACAACTTATTGATCCTGCTGCACAGCAGGTCTACCCTAGGGCTCCTTACATTCGATGGTGCCGCAGCGGTTCATGCGCAAACTTCTCGCAAGCGCCCTGGCGCTGGTAATGATCGCCGCGTTGTGTGGCTATGGTTTCTGGACGCAACAGCGCCCTGAAGGCCACTACCTGTCTGACCTGCGTATCGAGCTGGCGCTCAATCAGGGTAGCCCTGGCGAGCGCGGCAATCTGCTCGGCATCGAGCCGCTGCTCTACCCCAGCGACTATCAAAACCTGCAACGGCTGCGCCTTAAGCTTGCCGCCTATCTGCAGCAGGCCCGCGAGCAGGGGCTGGTGAATCCGCGCACGGTGGTGGTGTTGCCTGAGCACATCGGCACATGGCTATGGGCGCGTGGTGAAAAAAACGAGCTATATCAAGTGACCCAGCGGCGCGAGGCCGAGCAATGGCTTGAGCTGAGTAACCCGCTGCGCTACGGCCTGGCAATGCTTTGGGCGACCGGCGACGACCGCCGCGCCGATGCGCATCTGCGCATGAAGGCGGCGCAGATGGCCGCCGACTATCAGGCCCTGTTCAGCGGCCTGGCAAAGGAATTTGGCGTGACCCTGGTGGCCGGCTCGATTGTCTTGCCCGCGCCCTATGTGGAAAACGGCGTGCTGCACGTCGGCAGCGGCCCACTGTTCAACAGCAGCTTGGTATTCGCCGGCGACGGCAGTGTGCTGGGGCAGCCGCAACGCCAGCAGTTTGCCGACAGCGAAGTACGCCGGTACATTCAGGACGGTCGCGGGCAAGACGGTCGCGAGCAGCCCCTGCACGTCGTTTCGACCCCAGCTGGACGCCTTGGCGTGTTGATCGGCAGTGACAGCTGGTACCCGGAAAATTATCAGCAGCTGGCGCAGCAGTCCGCACAGCTGATCGCCAACCCGGTATTTCTCAGTGGCAAGCACAGCTGGGACGCACCCTGGCGCGGTAATCGCCATCAGGATGCCGCCGCCGAGCTGCCACTGCAGCGTGGTCAAGTCAGCGAACAACAGGCCTGGCGGCAACTGACCCTGGCCGCCAATCCCGGCCTGACCAGCATCAGCGTGTTCATGCGTGGCCAATTCTGGGAACTTGGCGCTGACGGTCAAGGCTTTGCCAACCACGCTGGCGGCCAGTTGGCCGGCACCTCGCAGCATGGCGCCCGCCTGCTAAACGTGTGGTTGTAAGGCCATGCCCAGGCCGCGTGTGCGCCTCGGTGAATTGACTGTAGGGTTCGTCCAGCCTCTGGCCGAGGCCCTGCAACAGCTGGGGCATGACCCTACGCCGTTGCTCGAGCGTTACGGCCTGACCAGCAGCCGCCTCGCCCAGCCCGGCGCGCGCTTGTCGATACCGCGCTACATGCACCTGGGCCATGCAGCAATCAAGCTCAGCGGCGAGCCAGCGTTGGGCCTGCGGATGGGTAGCCTGAGCCGGCTGGCACAGACAGGTTTGGCCGGAGTCACCGCAGCTCAAGCACCGACGCTCGGCGAAGCTGCCCGCACCTTGCTGCGCTTTGAGCCGCTCTATGCGGCCAACTACCGCGGCAGCTCGGTGTTTGTCGAAGACACGCAAGGCGCCTGGCTGCGCTTCTATTCGATCAGCCCCTACAACGACTACAACCGTTTCGTGGTCGACTCGCTGCTGTCGGGCTGGCTTGCGCAGTTAGGCCAGCTGGCGGGGCAGCCGGTGCAGGCAGAGCGAATGGAGATCGAATTTGCAGCGCCAAGCTACGCAGCGGGCTATCAGGCACTTTGTGCCACGCCGATACACTTCGCGGCCGAAGGTAATCAGCTGCGCCTGAGCCGGGCCACGCTTGAGCAGGCCAACCCGCAGCACTGCCCCAGCACCTGGCAGCAGCTGCTCCAGCTATGTGAAGTGGAGCTCGCCCAGCACACCCGTGTACGCAGCCTTGGCGAGCGCATCACGCATCTGCTCGGGCCGCTGCTTAACGGCGGGCGCGAGCCTGACCTGGAGGAAGTCGCCCGCCATTTGCAATTGCCGACCTGGACCCTGCGCCGCAAGCTTGCCGAAGAAGGCACGCGCTTTCGCAGCCTGCTCAACGACACCCGCCAGGATCTTGCCGAGACCTACATCCGCGACACGGAGCTGGCCTTCGGCGAGATTGCCTATCTGTTGGGGTTTGCTTCAGCAGAAGCCTTTCAACGTGCGTTCAAGCGCTGGACCGGGCTTACGCCGGGGGAGTTCCGGCGTAATCAACGGCGCACCGGTTAGAGCTCGGTGGCGTCGTCTGGTTCGGGGGCGTCCAGTTCATAGGCCTGATATTCGAGCAGCTCTTCCTGATAGTCGTCCATCGCCCTGCTTCCTCTTCACTCATGATGTTGGCTCATGTCGCCACGCTAAAGCGGGCGCATGACGCATTGATGACAAGCTTATGAGTGATAAACGTAGCAGGGGTTCGAAGGATTACGCCTGGCAAGCTGTAACAATAAGCTGCAACAAGCTGCAACGGTAAAACAGCATCAGACCCGCTGGCGAGGCGTTGCAACTCAAACCGAAAAACAGCCACCACCTGCCCCCTCGAAGCGCACGTAGTCGCAAGCTTAGTCTTTGGATACGTATACCCGATTGGCGAAATGGGCAATCGCATCCGCCATTGCCTTGGGCTGCTCTGGTGCCATCGCATGACCAGCACCGGCAATCACTTGATGTTCAACACGGTCGCCGAGCATGGACTTGAGGATATTGGGGATCACCACGGCATCCTTTTCTGCTTGAAGATCCAGAATAGGCACTGTGCTGCCAGCCGACCAGTAGCTTTCAACCGGGGTGCTGTCGCGGGCGTGATCCTGAGCGACATGGGTTTGGTCATACCAGCCAGGTAGCCAGGCCCGGGCGTCATTACCAGGAGCGAAGAAAGCCAGCTCAAGGTATTTGAGCCGCTGGGCTTCGGGCAATGCATAGTTTCCTGCCCCTTTGATTGCTTCAACCATCCTGCCATATGGCTTTTCCGACGATCCGGCAGGCAGCTTGCCAATGGAGGCCGCAGCCAGCACCACGCCTTTGACCAGATCAGGGCGATCAACTGCAAGCACTCGAGCAGGCTGGCTGCCCCAGGCGTGGCCGACGACAATTGCAGCTCCGGTCTGCGCCTTGTCCATCACCAGCGCAACATCGGCCGCAAAGTCATGCAAGGTAGGCGTGTCCATGGGAGCCCGGCTGCCGTTGATACCGCGTGGCTCTGGTCGTATCACGCGATAACCGTCATCGGCCAGATAGCGCGCTACCTGATCGTAGTCGTGAGCACCACGGCCTTTGGATGGCAGGATGACGATAGTCTTGCCTGAACCCTGGACCAACGCCTCAATGTGAACATCGCCCTTGCTGGCGGTCAGGACGGTCACCTCGTTACTGGCGTGAGCAGCCTGACTAGTCAGGCAAATACCGAGCAGGGTCATTGAAGTTGCGAAGTAGCTTGAACGCATGGTCTGTGCCTTTTGTTTTTATCTGGAATTGCGCGAGCAGATACGTGCTCCGCTGCCAGCAGACTATGCATTTACCGAAACTACACAAATACCTTGTGGTGATCGCGACCCATGACAATTAAGCATGGCCCTCGCCGGGGCACTGCGCAGCGCAACGATCCACCTGCACCGCTTCGCGCATGCGCGTCAATGCGCCAACCAATGCGTTGCTTCTTTCCACGCACCCACCGTGACCAGCTCTTCCAGGGTTTCCAGCAGAATCTTTTCATAGCTCAAAGCCAAGCGTGAACTGCGTCGCTCGCGTAGCCGAGCCAGTGAAACAGTCGAGCGAATTCCGGGTCTTTCGATTGCATGTCCTACCAGCGTTTGATCATCCATGTCCTGCTGGACAGCGGCATGCGCAAGAATCGAATAGCCAAGCCCCTCGGCGACCAGTCGCTTGGTCAGACTGACACTATCGACCTCAAGCACGACATTCAGGCGGACCGAATTTTGCGCAGCGATCTGCTCAACCAGGCGCCGGTTGCTGTGGGGCAATCCGGGCAAAATCAAAGGGAAGTCGCCGAGCGCAGTCAAACGGACATTACGCGAAGTCTCCCCAAGTGGACCAACCAGCACCATCCGCTCGCTGAACAAGGGACGCACATCGAACGCTTCGATCAGCGGCTGGTTGTATACGACCGCGATATCGATGCGGCCCTCGAGTAGCCATTCCTGCAACGATGTACTCAGGCCCTCCAGCGCATGCAGCGATGCCTTTGGCCACCGCTCCTTGAACGTGCGGATCAATTGTGGCCCGACGATAGAGCCAATGGCCGGGGGCAGACCTATCGCCAGGTGTCCCCGCTCCTCATCCGCGCTGTTGCGCACGTGGTCGGCGGTTTCTTCCATGTAGCGCAGCATGATCTCGGCGCGCTCAAGCAGACGGGAGCCTGCGGCCGTCAGTTCGACACCCTTGCCATGGCGAGTGAAAAGCTCGACCTGCAGCTGTTCTTCCAGCTTGGCAATCTGCCGACTGAGCGCCGGCTGAGCAATGAACAGCTCCCTTGCCGCTCGGCTGAAACCGCCACACTGGGCGACCTTTACGAAGGAACGAAGCTCACGAATATCCATCTCTCACCCCATGCTTAACAGGCATAGCTTTTTATCAAAATAAGGTTTTTGCAGCCACTAAGCCAGTTCTCTATGCTCAGTTCCAATAGCTATGCCAGTGGGATTGGCCATCCCAGCATACGAATCACAAGAACAATTACGCCTATTCCGTGGGCGAGGAACAGCCATGAATCAGTTGAAGAAGCTCCACGTCCAGGTACTGATAGCACTTGTCGCTGCCATAGCCCTGGGTTTTGCCGCGCCGACTTGGGCCGTCGCCATGAAACCGATCGGGCAGGCCTTTATCGCGCTCCTGAAGATGATGCTCGCGCCGATTGTCTTCGTGACCTTGGTCCACGGTCTTACACACGTTCAGGACATGCGCAAGCTCGGCCGGCTGGGGATGAAGTCGCTTCTCTACTTCGAGGTTGTCAGCACGGTCGCGATGCTCGTCGGCTTTGTCTTGGTGAACGTGGTCGAGCCGGGTGTCGGTTTGCATGCAACCGGCATGAACGAATCATCTGCGGCAATAAAGGCCACTGCAGCAGCCGGTGAAGTCTCGGTCATCAACTACCTGCTCAGCTTGATCCCACACACTCTGGTCGACGCTTTTGCCAAAGGCGACATCATTCAAGTCCTGCTGATTTCGGTATTGGCCGGTATCGCCATCAACCGTACGTGTGGCCCCGAGTCCGTAGCAGTACGGGCGATTGATGAGGCACAAACCATTCTTTTCAAGATGCTCGGTTTCATCATGAAGCTGGCACCCCTAGGTGCCTTTGGCGCAATGGCAGCCGCGATCGGCAGTTATGGCGGCGACACCCTGTTCTACCTGCTCAAGCTGATTGCCGTGTACTACGCCGCTTCGCTGCTGTTCGTGTTTGGTGTCCTGGGGACCATCAGTTGGTCGATTGGATTGCCCTTCATGACCGTGCTGCGACTGATCCGCGACGAGATCCTGCTGGTATTCGGCACGGCCTCCGGTGAGGTCGCATTCCCACGGCTCATCGAGAAACTCAAGCGCACCGGCTGTGATGAAGTCGTGGTTGGCTTCGTGCTTCCGGCGGGCTACAGCTTCAACCTGGACGGCACCGCGATCTACATGGCGATCGCCATCGGCTTCATTGCACAAGCGACGGATACGCCGTTCTCTCTGTGGCAGCAAGCCGGTCTTCTGGCAATCCTCAGCATTACCTCCAAGGGCGGTACTACCGTCGCGGGTGGCGCGTTCATCAAGCTGGCAGCCACCCTGCAATCCGTGCAGACCCTTCCCCTCAGTGGCCTGGGCCTTCTGTTCGGGATTGATCGAATCATGGCAACCGCTACCGCTCTGACCAACATTGTCGGCAATACCATCGCCGTGTTTGCCATTGCCCGCTGGGAAGGTGCGTTCGACCCCGAGGCTTTCGAACGTGAAACGGGCCGAGCACCTACTCGCAGTTTGCTGCGCCCCTCCGATGTCAGCGAAGCTCGGGGCGTGACGACGCCAGCCACTTCCGAAGGCCAGCCCCACTCTCAATCGCACATTCAGCACTCGTTACAGGAACGGCCATGAATCGCTTGCCTGCCATTGATCCGCAACACCTGACCGACGCTCAGCACGCTGTGTACGAGCGCATCGCAAATGGCCCACGCAAAGGCGTGCGCGGCCCACTTGCGATCTGGCTCCATCGCCCCGAGCTGGCCGAATGCGCCCAGGCGTTGGGACGCTATTGCCGCTATGACAGTTGTCTTGAACCGCGTCTGTCCGAACTGGCCATCCTGCTGATGGGACGCCATTGGCTCGCCGAATACGAGTGGGCGGCACACAAGCCGTTCGCCCTCGAGGCTGGCCTGGCGCCGGAGATCATCGACGCGATACGCGACGGCGAGGCACCGGCGTTCAACAAACCTGATGAAGCGTTGGTATATCGCTTCATCCGCGAGCTGCACGACAGCCGCGCCATCAGCGACGGCCTGTACCAGGAATTCATCAAGGTACTGGGCAACGATGCCGCCGTCGATCTGGTCGGCATTGCCGGCTACTACACGCTGATCTCCATGACCATCAAGGTATTCGAAGTGCCGCCACCTGCTGGCGTGATGCCCGAACTGCCTACTACGTTGAATCTGAGGATTACCGCATGAATGAAGTTATTCCAACCAGCGACCGCTTGAAAGGCAAAGTCGCGCTCGTCACCGGCGCCGGTTGTGTAGGTACCGGCTGGGGTAACGGCCGCGCTGTAGCAGTCTTGTTCGCCCTGGCCGGCGCCAAGGTATTCGCTGTCGATCGCGACCTGGGTGCCATGGAGGAAACCCTCAAGCGTATTCGGGAAGCCGGTGGCGACGTTACCCCATATGCCTGCGACGTGACCGACAGCGCAGCAGTGGCTGCGATGGTCGAGGCTTGCAAGAACGCCTACGGCACTATCGACGTGCTGGTGAACAACGTCGGCGGTTCGGCTGCGGGCGGGGCAGTTGCGCTGGCAGAAGACAGGTTTGACGCACAAATCGCGCTGAACCTGAAAAGCGTCTACCTGACGTGCAAGCACGTGATTCCGGTAATGGCGGCTCAAGGTAGCGGTTCCATCATCAATACCGCTTCGACTTCTGGCATTCGCTTCACGGGCTCGGCGCAGGTGGCCTACGCCGCGAGCAAGGCCGGGGTCATCCAGTTGGGCCGTGTGACCGCGGTTGAGTACGCGCCAAAAGGTATTCGGGTCAACACCGTGGTGCCTGGCCAGCTGCACACGCCAATGGTCGAAGTGCGTCTTGCCGGCCAGCGTACCGGCGGCGACGTCAACAAGCTGCTCGATTCGCGCCTGGCGCGTATCCCACTCGGTTTTATGGGCGATGGCCGTGACACCGCTTACGCCGCGCTGTACCTGGCCAGTGATGAGTCACGCTTCGTGACAGGTACCGAGATCGTCGTCGACGGCGGCATGACCGTGCGCTGCGGCTGATTACGTGCGGGGCCCACGCCAGGCCTCGTCCACCGACAAACAACAAGAGCAGGTCAGCATGAACGATCAACATCACGTTCAGGCCTCACGGCGCCTGTTCATCAAGCAAACCGCAATCGCTGCCGCAGGCCTGAGCCTGCTCGGCGGAACAATCAGCCAGACATTTGGAGCCAGTATGTCCAGTCCAACCGGTGCGCCTGGGATATGGGATTGCCACACTCATATTTACGGCCCCTGGGATCGCTTCCCGCTCCCAGCCGATGCCGCCTACACCCCCTCCCCTGCGCCGTTTACCGATCTTCTGGCACTGCACCAGCGCCTTGGCATTGAACACGGCGTCCTGGTTCAGGCCGCTCCCTATGGCACTGATCATTCGGCCATTCTTGCGGCAATCGCCGAAAGCGGCGGTCACTACCGGGGCGTAGGTCTCATCGACGAGAGCACGTCCGATGCACACCTGCAGACCCTGCACGACGGTGGGTTTCGCGGCATCCGCTTCAACCTCATGAGCCATCTGCCGGGCGCACGTGATCCGCATAAACTGCGGCAACTGGCCGAACGTGTTGCGCCGTTTGGCTGGCATGTGCTGGTGCATGGAGAACTGCCCACGTTACTGCCGTTACTGGACCAGTGGCAGGACCTGGAAACGCCTCTGGTTATTGACCATATGGCGCGGCCTGACTTCACCAGGCCTCTGGATCGGCTGGAGCTCTCTGCGCTGAGCAAGCACCTCGCGCAGTCGAAGCGCTGGATCAAGCTGTCCGGCATCGATCGGGCCATGCAAGGCCAGCCTGGTCCATGGCCACAGGCCCTGGATTACGTTCGTGAACTTCTGCAATGCGCGCCGGAGCGGGCAATCTGGGGCTCCGACTGGCCACATCCCAACATCAAGGGCAACCCTCCGGACGACCAACAACTGCTCCACTTCATCCAGCAGGTATGTGACAGCTCAGCGCTGAAGCAGGCCGTACTGGTCGACAACCCGGCACGCTTGTACCGTTAAGGTTCGACCCTTCAACGGCTGCATGATGCACAGGCATGCTTGCTACAGGCGTCATGGGGGTGTTTCGCCAATCGGCCCTTCAGGCCAGATGGGTGCCCCGTGATCGGCGCGCCGACCTCGATGCAAACCTTTGCTCTGGCGGCCTGCGGCGTAATTGCCTGCTGATGGCTTCGACTACCTCGTTGTATTCGCTATTCATCAACACACACGGCGCCTGAACGGCGCCCTTTCGAAGGTAGCCCTATGAAAAAAACAAGATCTGCTCCGCTACTGCTCTCGACGGGCCTTGCCAGCCTGTTGAGCTTTGCTGCCGGCGCTGATGCGGCCGAGCTCAAGATAATTGCGAGCGGCGCACTGAAGGGAGCTATGGCCCACCTGCAGCCGGCGTACGAGAAAGCCAGTGGCAACAAACTCAGCATCAGTTGGGGGCCTTCGATGGGAGACTCGCCAGAGTCCATACCACAGCGAATCAAGCATAACGAAGCTATGGACCTGGCCATCATGGCCAGCGAGACCCTGGATCTGCTGGCCCCGAGTGGGGCGTTCGATATGGCGACTCGCCAGGCGATCGCCGACTCGCGAATTGGGGTAGGCGTGCCCAAAGGCCATCCGCAGCTGGATGTATCCACGGTCGCCGCACTGCGTGCTGCGCTGCTGAGCTCGGACAAGATCGCATATTCGCAAGGCGCCAGCGGTGTCTACATCCGTAGCGAGCTGTTCGCTCGCCTGGGCATCGCTGATCTGGTCAAGCAGAAAACTGTCGAGATTCAGGGCAAGGAACTTGTGGGCACAGCACTCGTCCGCGGAGACGCCGACATCGGTATGCAGCAGATCAGCGAACTGAAAGTTACCCCAGGCGTGGATTACCTGGGCCCTCTGCCTGACGAGGTACAGAAGGTCAGCCGGTTCTACGCGGCCGTGGCCAGTGGTACCAGCAACGCCAGCGTTGCACGTGAGTTCCTCGCCTACCTCAACAGCGCCGACGCCCACAGATTGCTCGAACAAAGCGGCCTCGAACCGGCCCCCTCTCACGTTTCCCAAGGGCAAGATACCGAAGCCAGGCACGCTAATTGACCGCCTAAAAGACAACAGGCGCCTTGCGGCGCCTGTTGTTTAACGTCATGACATTTCGGCTAGTCTGTCGCATCGACCCGTTCAAAGGCCAGCGCGAGGCCTTGGCCAACACCGACACACATGGTCGCCAGGCCGTAGCGGCCTCCGGCCTTCTCAAGTTGGTGTACCCCGGTAAGTACCAGTCGATTGCCGCTCATCCCCAACGGATGGCCCAGTGCAATTGCTCCGCCATTTGGATTGACTCGTTCACTGTCGTCGGGCAATCCGAGCTCGCGCATCACCGCCAGTCCCTGAGACGCAAACGCTTCATTGAGTTCGATAACGTCGAAGGCCTCGATCGTCATATTCAAGCGCTGCAGAAGTTTGCGCACAGCGGGCACCGGACCAATGCCCATCACGTCGGGCCTTACCCCAGCGCTGGCCATTCCAAGCACGCGTGCTCGGGCTCTGAGGCCATACTTGGCCACAGCGTCGGCACTGGCGAGAATCATCGCGCTTGCACCGTCATTCAAACCCGAGGCGTTGCCGGCGGTAACTGTGAAATCAGTACCGTTTACCGGCTTGAGCTTGGCCAAGGCCTGCGCAGTGGTGTCTGGACGGGGGTGCTCGTCATGCTCTACGACGGTATCGCCTTTCTTGCCGGGGATGGTCACGGCAATGATCTCCTCGGCATGGAATCCTCGCGCCAACGCACTGGCCGCTCGGGCTTGGCTGCGCAGCGCCATGGCGTCCTGATCCTCGCGAGAAACGCCGTACTGCCGGGCGACGTTATCGCCTGTTACCGGCATGCTATCCACGCCATATGCGCTTTGCATTGCCGGATTGACGAAGCGCCAGCCGAGCGTCGTATCCTCCAGTTTCTGCCCGCGGCCAAAGGCACCTTCAGCCTTGCCCAGCACATAAGGTGCGCGGGTCATCGACTCGACACCGGCTGCTATTGCCAGCTCCATGTCGCCATTTGAAATGGCCCGATAGGCAGCACCCACCGCCTCCATGCCAGAGGCGCACAGCCGATTCACTGTCAAGCCTGGAACCGTCACCGGCAGCCCGGCAAGCAGCAGCGCCATCCGCGCCACATTACGATTATCCTCACCTGACTGATTCGCGCAGCCCATGAACACCTCGTCCAGCGCTGCCCAGTCGATACCGGGATTGCGCGCGATCAACGCCCTGAGCGGGATGGCAGCGAGGTCATCCGCGCGCACTGAGCCAAGGGCTCCGTTAAGACGACCAATAGGCGTTCGCACTGCATCACAGATAAACACGTCGCGACTCATCGAATCACCTCCGCGTAGCACTCGCTGAGTGGTACGCCGCTTTTCGCCCGCGCCTGCAACAGTGCCGAGACGCGCAGATCCCGATCTGGGTGTTCGCCCGCCCACTGTTCGATAGCGGCGCAGATCCTGGCCAGCCCGACCTGATCGGCATGATAGAGAAGCCCACCACGGTAGCGTGGGAATCCATAACCGTGAATCCACACCAGGTCGATGTCATTCGGGTTGTCCACGAGGCCTTGTTCGAGCATGCGCGCGGCTTCATTGATCATCACGAACAAGCAGCGCTGCAAGATCTCGTCATCACCGATGACACGCGTCTGCAGCCCTTTGGCATGCCGGTGCTCTGCCAGCATACGGGCTACACTCGGATCGGGTACGCCCTTGCGCTGACCGTCCTGGTATCGGTAATAGCCCGCGCCGGACTTTTGCCCCAGGCGGCCAGCCTCATACAACTGCTCAATCAAATTGCAGCTGCGCTCGGCCATGCCCAGGCTTTCTCCCCGGCCTTTACGATTCCGCCAAGCGATATCAACCCCGGCCAGGTCACGAAGTTCAAAGGGGCCAATCGGGAAACCAAAGGCACGCATCACTCGGTCGACATCTTCAGGAGCTGCCCCCTCCTCGAGCAAGAAAGCTGCCTCGCGCTCACGCACAGCCAGCAACCGATTGCCCACGAAGCCATAGCAGTTGCCTACGGCGATGGCCGTCTTGCCCAAGCGTCCACCCAGCTGCAGTACCGTAGCGAGCACATCCCCTTCCAGATGCGCGGTCTTCACAACTTCCAGCAGCTTCATGACATGCGCGGGGCTGAAGAAATGCATGCCGATGACGTCACCTGGGCGACTGGTAACAGCAGCAATGGCATCGACATCAAGGTAGGACGTATTGGTTGCCAGAATGGCACCGGGACGGGCGAAACGATCGAGCTGGCGGAAGACCTCTTGCTTGACGGCAAGGTCTTCGAATACCGCCTCAATGATCAGATCCGCACCAGCCACCTGTTCAAGACTGCTTCCGTAGCGGATCAACCCGGTGTGCTCGGCGGCCTGGGCCGGGGTTAACCGGCCCTTGTCCAAGGCGCTGGCGTAATAGCTCGCGATTGTCGATCTACCCCGATCCAATGCCGGGGGCTGAGTATCGATGACAATGGTTGCAATACCCGCGTTGGCGAGACACAGCGCAATGCCACTCCCCATCGTCCCAGCGCCAATCACTGCCACCGTCCCCACGCTGCGCACTGGGGCCTGCTTGGCCAGGGCGCGGCGCCGGGCGGCCAGGTCACGCTCGGCGAAGAACACGTGGCGTAGTGCGCTGGCCTGGGCGCTTTGCCGCCGCGCTACAAAGAGCTCGCGCTCAAGCCGCATAGCTTCTTCGAAGGGCACTCGCCCCGCGGCCTGAAGCGCCTGCAGGGCCAGGGCTGGAGCCTCTTGACCTTCTACTCTGCGAAGCATCGCCTGCATTCGTTGCTGCAAGGCCTGCGCATCGAATTCGGGCACGCGCAGCTCACGTGTACGTCGAATCGGCTGACCGATTCGTTGCTTGGCGAACACCAGCGCAGACTCGAGCACAGACGAGCGAGTCAGATTGTCCAGCAACCCCACTTCCAGTGCGCGTGCTGCACCGATCTGCTCCCCCCCAACTACCATTTCCAGCGCCAGTTGCATGCCACACAAACGTGGCAGGCGCTGAGTTGCTCCGGCGCCCGGGATCAAACCCAGGCTCACCTCTGGTAGCCCGAAGCGAGTATCGGGTGCGGCGATTCGGTAATGACAGGCGAGCGCCAGCTCCAGGCCGCCGCCCAGAACCGAGCCGTGCATCGCGGCAATGACGGGCTTCGATGAACGTTCAATCGATGCTGCTACGTCTGGCAGGTGCGGCGCTTGCAATGGCAGGTCAAACTCCTTGATGTCAGCGCCGGCGATGAACGTTCTTCCATCGCAGACGATGACTATTGCCTGAATATCTGGAGCAGCGAGCGCCTGTTCAAGGCACGTCAGCATCAGCTCACGGACCTCCCGCGATAGGGCATTGACCGGCGGGTTATCGACGATGATCAGGCCGATATCACCTTCGCGTTGAAGCGTTACGAGGGAGTGCATCGTTTCTCTCCTGGTGAAGGTAAGCAATTACAGAAGCGACAGTGGGTAGCTGACGATCACCCGCACATCATCTGCATCGCGGGCAAAGTCGGCACGGTAGGTAGCGCTGCGCAGGCGCATGCTCAGGCCCTTCAGCGACCCGCTCTGCAACACGTACTGCAGCTCGACATCAAGCTCGCGCTCACCATCCGAGCTCGAGTCCATGCTCCGTACATCGGCCTGGCTGCCTTTGAGGTAACGCGTCATGAAGGTCAGCCCAGTGATACCAACGCTGGCAAGATCGAAGTCGTAGCGTGCCTGCCAAGATCGCTCGTCCTTCTCGGCGAAGTCGCCAACCTGCACGAAATTCACCAGGTACGGGTCGGTGCCATCGACGTAAGGAAATGCCGAGTCGCCAGACATTTTCTGGTAGCCCAGGCCGAAGGAATGGCCACCGAGCTTGTAGGTACCCATGACACTGAGGGCACGGTTGTCGACGGGACCGCCGCGGGCTTGCCCGTGGTCGTCGCTGTCGAACAAACGCACATCGCTGGTGAAGACGCCCCAGCTGCCCTTGCGCCGATCGGTCAAACCATAGAATCGCTGGGTATAGAGGTCTTCGAACACCGCGTACTGGGCCAACAGATCGGTCGTCTCGCCAGCGTGCAACGTCGCCCCGATCAGATTGAAGTCACCGCCATCAAGCGGACCACTGAAACGCCGATTCTTGTTATTCAGGGCCAGCCCGGTCGAGCCGGACTGATCGCGATAAACGGTGCCCTGGATCTTGGCTCCAGTAAGCTCCAGAGCTTTCCATTCCTTGATCTGGATCTGCGCGCCCTCGAACGTCTGTGGCAGCAGCCGTCCGTTGTTGGAGACCAGGGTCGGCCACCTTGGCAGCAGTGTGCCGACCCGCAGCTCACTGTCGGACACCTTGATCTTCAGCGTCCCGCCTGCTTTGGAATAGTTGTCAGGCACATCACCATCATCCTGCACAGGCAGCAAACCAGTACCCGCACGACCGGGGCCTGAATCCAGCTTTAGCCCAAACATGCCTATTGCATCGACGCCAACGCCTATTACGCCTGGGGTGTAGCCTGACTCGTAGCGCAGAATGAAACCTTGCGCCCACTCCTGCCGCTTGGATTGAGCGCTACCTTCACGAAAGTCTCGGCTCATGTAAAAGTTGCGCAGTTCCAGCGACGCTTTGCTGTCTTCAAAAAAACCTTGTGCGCCTGCGAGTGGCAGATATGCGGCAACACCAACCCCTGCCGCATAGAGCGGTATATTTTTGATCATCAATGCTTACCTGATAAGAGATCGCGCGAGGGGGCAGTCTGCTGCCACTGCCTCGATGGCGGGAGATCGCGAGTGGCTTCAGCGCACCTGGGTCAGGTAGTCGTCCGCCGTACCAGGGATGTTCTCTTTCTGAATCGCACCGAGGAACTTGATCGCGCGCTCGACTTCGTCCTTGGTCAGATAAGGCGTCTGTGGGAATGACTTGCGGTTGTTTTCCCAGGCAGCTGCATAGACCTTGTCGTTGACACCTTCAAAGCGATTGCGAACGACCTTCATCGCTTCCTGCGGCTGGTCATTGATCAGTTTGGTAGCGTCACCAAGGGCGGCGAGGAATGCCTTGACCGTGTCCTGGTTCTCGATCGCCCACTGACGGCGGGCGCTAAGGGCAATCGAAGGATAGCCGTCGAGTTCAGGCACCATGCCTTCGGACATGTCGAGCAGGGTGTAGCCCTTATGATCGATGACAGCGCTATCGGAGGCTGGCGATGACAGCGCGAAGCCATCGATCTTGTTCTGCGCAAAGGCAGCCAACATGGCGGCGCCGTTGTTCAGATACAACAGGGTGAAGTCTTTCTCCGGATTCAAGCGCGCTTCCTGTCCGAGGAAACGCACCAGAAAGTCAGCGCTGCCGCCTGCACCGCTGACCGCCAGACGCAGACCCTTGAACGCCGCCAGACGTTGTTCAACGGTGGAATCGGCAGTCAGGCCGAGACGCTCGGCCAAGTCCTGATGAATGACGACGTTGCTGGCATACTGGCCGACCAGACGCCCGAGCAACGTGATATCCGCCCCCTTTACCTTGGCATTGATCGCGTTCTGAATCGCACACGAGCAAAACTCCACCGAACGGCTGGCAAGACCCGAGGCCGCTGCGCCACCGCCTTTGAATTTCACCAGTTCAACGTCCAGCCCGTGCTTCTTGAACATGCCGCCATCAAGGGCCACGAACAATGGCATGTGGACAAATCCCTCGGTACCCAAGGCAACTTTGATGGTGTCGGCGGCCTTTGCATAAAAGCTGGTTGCACCCATGGCAACGCTCAACCCCAGCGCAGTTACCAGACCTTTGATAGACATGATGAAGACCTCTTCTTGTTGTTGTGGTGGTTTTATTCAGACAGACAGCTCGCGCTCTTCTTGATCCTTCTTCCAAGGCATCAAGGACGCTTCGAGCTTGCGTACAGCGGCTTGAAGGATCAGTGCCAAGGTGATGATGGCGATCAGCGCAGCGAACACACCTGCGGTATCCAGTTGGCCGGCAGCGTCTTGCAGCAGGTAGCCCAGCCCCCTGTTGGCAGCCATGATTTCACCGACGATGGCGCCAATCAGGGCATAGGGCACCGACATCTTGAGGCCGGTAAACACCCACTGAATGGCGGACGGCAGGACCACTTTGGTGATCAAGTGATGCTCCTTGGCGCCCATCAACCGCAAGATTTCCAGCTGCTCACGCTCTACCGCACGTACGCCGCTATAGGTGTTGAGAAAGACCAGGAAGAAAACGATGGTGGCAGTGAGGATGATCTTCATCTCGATGCCGATACCGAACCACATGATGAAAAGCGGCGCCAGAGCGACTTTCGGCAGGCTGTAGATCGAGACCAGGATAGGGTCGAGCAACTTCGCCAGCAGCTCGTTGCGTCCGAGGATCAAGCCCACCGAGATACCCGCACAGGCGCCGAAGAAGAAGCCAACCAGTGTTTCAACAACTGTGATCCAGCCGTGGGAGAACAGTCGACCGCTCGCAACCAGGTCGATGAAGCGCCCGCCGATCTCCAGCGGCGAACTGACAAAGAACGGGTCGATCAGAGGGCCGGAAGCGAACTGCCAGGACAGAAAGATAAAGGCGAAGATGGCGAGGCGACCGAGGAAGATTTTCATGTTGGTAACTCTCCAGAAGAAGGACCTTAGGCGTCGTGAGAAGGCGTGATGAACTCCCAGAGATCACCACAGAGCTGGTGATAGCGCGGATCCTTGCGCAGCTGGAGAATGTTGCGCTCATCACCCAGCGGGATCTCGACGTCACGCACGATGGTCCCCGGACGACCGGAGAAAATCAGGCAGCGGTCACCCAAAGCGACAGCCTCATCCAGGTCGTGAGTTACAAACAGCACGGTTTTTTTCAACTGCCGGCTGAGTTTGAATAGCTCGGTCTGCATACGCATCCGCAGTTGCGCATCCAATGCGGCGAATGGCTCATCCATCAGCAGCGTTTCCGGGTCATAGGCAAGCAGCCGGGCCAGGGCCGCGCGCTTGCGCATGCCTCCGGAAAGCTGGCTTGGATAGGCTTTTTCATGACCTTCAAGACCCACCTGGGCAATCAGTTCGCGAATTCGCTCCTGCCGCTTTGCTTTAGGCACACCCTGGATTTCCAGCGGTATGGCGATGTTGCCGGTTACGTCTCGCCATGGCAGCAAGTGGTCGCTCTGGGTCATGTAGCCAGTACGGCCATTGATGCCTTTTACAACTTCGCCGCGATACTGAACTTCACCTGTTGTAGGGGCGAACAAGCCGGCGACCATGTTCAGCAGCGTCGACTTGCCACAGCCGGACGGGCCGATGATGGTGACCACCTGGCCTTGCTGGATATCTACGTTGATACCGTGGGAGGCTTGTTTAGCGACGCCCTTCACTGTGAAAGACTTGGAAACTTCTCTGAATGAGATGACCGTTGGTGAGGCGGCTTTGGCGCCGATTGGCTCTGGTGAGGTGGCACTTTTCAACACGGCGGTCATGGCGTTACTCCCGGCACGAAGAGGATGTTCATCTCAAGGTTCTTGAGAGTCGCAACTGAAGTGGTCGAGAGAGCGCTACGCCCAAAAACGGCGGAATAGAGAGTGTTCATAGCGACCTACTTATTGTTATGAGTCAGAAATGAAGCGTTCATTGATTATGCAAGCGTGAGATACAAGGTCAAAGCCACTGTTCCACCTAGTGGAACAGTGATTTGTCAGGCAATGATCGTCAAACCATCAAGCGCGACCACGCCACTCCCCGCTGGGCGAACCAGCAGCGGATTGATCTCGGCTTCGAGCAAACGCTCGCCCAACTGCATAGCCATGTCCGAAAACGCCACGATGCACCTGACAGCGGCATCGACATCTGCCATCGGCATCCCACGAAAACCATCCAGCAGCGGGTAGGTCTTGAGCTCGCCGAGCATCTGCCGGGCCTGGTCTTCATTGACCGGAAGCAGACGTAGAGTCGTATCCTGGAACAGCTCAGCGGTAACGCCACCCATGCCGACCAGTAGCGCAGGGCCGAGCTGAGGGTCTCGATGGAAACCCAGGATCAATTCCTGCCCACCCGTTACCATTTCCTGTACGAGGAAGCACTCAGGGGTGAAGCCGACATGGCTGCTGACTTCATCACGCATCCTGTCGAGGCGAGCGCCGATGTCGTCGGAGCAAAGATGCAAGGCCACGCCACCAACCTCGCTTTTGTGCGGAATCCGTTCAGAGAGTACTTTCAGCACTACCCGCCCGCCGAGCTCACGCGCTGCCTGGGCCGCTTCCACGCGATTTTTCACGATGCGCTCTCGGGTTACGGGGATACCGAAATCTGCATAAAGACGCTTGCTGCGCTCCTCGTCCAGCGGACCACTGGGCAGTTCATCAAACGCTCTTGGGAACACTGCGGGGGCACTGCCGGTTTCGCTTTGCGTAATCACTTGCTGGCGCTGCAGCAGAGCTTTGAGCGCACTGGCGCAGCTCTCAGGTGCGTTGAATGCAACGCCGCCTGAGCCGTTGATCCGCTGCGCTGCAGCCGGCGCGTGGGGGCTGATGTAGGCGAGTACTGGCTTGTCCGAACTGGCCAAACTGTCGCGAATGGCATCCGCCATCAAATGAGGTTGAGCGACGCCGGATGAGCCAACCACGCTGACTACTGCATCGTAGTCATCGCTTTGTAGAAGAATTCCAATGGCGCTGCGCATCAATTCTGGCTGCAGACCAGCCAACGTCAGATCGATTGGGTTGCGATCAAGGACCGCCTGATCGCCGATATCCAGGTTGCGCAGCTTCTCGGCAGTCACCGGGCCAGGCGCAGGCGTCTCGAATCCACTCATGCCCAGATTGTCGGCGATCAGCGTGCCAGCGCCTCCGGTCGAGGTAAGGATGGCGACGCGACGGCCATTCATCGTCCTGCCGCTGGCCAACGCAAAAGGGATATCGAGCAGATCAGCGAATGTTTCTGCGCGAATCACACCGAGTTGTTTGAAGTAGGCGCAATACAGGTCGTCGGATCCGGCCAGTGCGCCGGTGTGTGAATTGGCCGCATGAGCACCTGCTTCCGATCGGCCAACCTTATACACCACGACAGGCTTGCCGGCAGCGTGGGCTTTGCGCGCGGCTCGACTGAATTTGTCACTGTCGCGCAGGCCTTCGATGTAAAGCGCGATTACCGAGGTAGCTGGGTCATCGGCGAGATAGTCGACGAAATCGGCAACGTCCAGGTCGACTTCATTGCTGGTGGAAATGAGCTTGGAAAAGCCGATCCCGGCAGCGACACCGCGCGAGAGCAGCGCACCGAGGATGCCACCGCTCTGGGAAACTACAGCGACACGGCCGGCGAGCAACTGATCCATGTCCAGTGCCCCACTGGCAGACAGGGTTACCCGGTCTGTGAGGTTGACCAGGCCAATGGTATTCGGACCGAGAATACGCATCGCACCGCGCGCGACTTTCAGTTCATCCTGGCGTAGCGCGCCAACCGTACCGGTTTCGCCATAGCCACCGGCCAGGACTATCGCAGCAGGGCAACCACGACGAGCAAGGTCAGCGACAGCCTGGTTGGCGCGCTCCGGCCCGAGCAGAATGATCGCGACATCCGGCACCTCGGGAAGCGCATCCACCGAGGGGTAGCAGCGCAGTCCGTCGATTTCTTCATAGCGCGGATTGACAGGATACAGGCGGCCCTCGAAGCCGTGTTTGCGAAGAAACGCGATGGGCCGGCCCGAGGTTTTGCGAGCATCACCGGACGCACCGATTACGGCAACGCTGGCAGGGCTGAGGAGACGTGAAATCTGATCCATGATTCAGCTCCGCTCTGCTTTACGAGCCAGGAAGTCGGCAACCGACTCCTGGTGCTCGCTTGAGGTGTAACAGATACCCTGAGCCTGGCTGCCCATGGAGAAGATCTGGCCTTGAGTGAGTTCGAACGTGTTGTTGAGGATCGACTTGCTTAACGCCAGGGCCGTCGCCGAGCCGGCGGAAATCTGCTGTGCCCAATCCTGAGCAGCTGGGAGCAGGTTGTCATGTTGCGTCACGCGATCGATCATGCCGATTTGTTGTGCTTCGGACGGTGCAACGGTACGACCGCTGAAAATGAGCTCTTTGGCTTTGCTCAGACCGACACGCCGTGGCAGGAAGTAAAGGCCTCCGCCATCAGGGATAAGGCCGCGCGCGATATAGCTCATGGCAAACGAGGCCTGCTCGGAGGCGATGATGAAGTCGCAGCTCAGGGCCATATCGCAGCCTAGGCCGGTTGCCGCGCCGTTGACTGCAGCAATGGTGGGTTTGGGCAGGTTGTGCAACAGCGACACTGCATGGTGCACACGTTGCTGACGCTTCCAACCGTTGAAGGCAACCGAACCGGCCGGCGCACTCATTCGCGCTTGCATGCCCCTGATATCGCCCCCTGCGCAGAACCCTTTGCCAGCACCAGTAACGATCAGTGCCTTGATGCTGCTGTCGGCTGCAACACGCTCCAGGTGCTCGATGAGCAAAGACCGCATGTCATCGCTGATGGCGTTACGCGCTTCTGGGCGGTTGAGCGTCAGGGTCGCAATACCATCGGTAACGCTAAGGTCGATCGGATTGGACAATTCCGGGGAAGTCGTCATGCGGTGCCTCTCTTATTATTCGGTTGATTGAACGCTCGGCGATAAGCCAAGCTTGATTCCAATCTGAGGGAGAGGGAGTTTCATGACAACGCGACCATTCCACCTGCTGGAACAAGGTAAAGGAGGACCACCCTCCCCCCACATTCCTGGTCAGGGTAAGGCGCCGCAGAATCGCTCGCTGGAACGCGGGCTGGATATTCTTCGTGCATTCAGGCCAGGCAGCGAACACCTCAGCAATGGTGACCTCAGCGAAATCACGGGGCTGTCCAAATCCACTGTAAGCAGGTTGACGCAGACCCTCGTGCGCTCTGGCTTTCTCGACTACGACACGGTTGAAGGTGGCTATAGGCTGGCGCCTTCGATTCTGGGCATGGCTCACTCCATGTATCACGGCAGTTTTCTGCTGCAGGTCGCCACTCCCCTGATGACGCAGATCGCCCGTGAGCATCAGGTGAATGTTGGCCTGGCCGCAGCGGACGGTGACGAGATGATCTACCTGGAGTCAGTGCGCTTCAGCAGGCGCAAGTCTCCGCGCAACGTGCTGACCGGCCAGCGGCTGCCCATGGATGTCACATCCTTGGGCAGAGCCTACTTGTCGATCCTGGAGGAGAGCCAACGACGGCCGCTGATCGAGCTGTTCAGATCAAGGCGCTGCGAGGCCAGGGCTGGCCAGTTGGTGATGGACATCGAAGCAGCGGTCGCTGAAGTGCAGGCTAATGGCTATTGCGTCGCTTCATGGCAGCCAGAGGTGATTGCTATCGCGACACCGCTGAATCATCCGGTTTACAAGACGCACGCGCTGAACATCAGTCTGGCGACCGCCGAGGCGCCAGAGGGCGTGATCGAGCGATACGCACCGATCCTTCTGAGCCTTGCAGCTACCATCCGTGCATCGCTGAGTCTGCCCGAGGCTGAGTAAGCGTGAGCGTACAACCACGCCGATGACCTGTGACACGCTGGAGGCCAAATCAGACCGCGCACGCCCAAGTCACATCGCTGCCGGAGCCGCCTCGCTGGCCGGAGCCTCCTGCTGCACCTGGATCGGCGAAGCCTCGTTGGGGGGCGCGACCGGCTGCGAGCTGCGGCTGTCGTCTACCAGCGGCGCGGCAGGTGCCTCGCTGACGGGAGCAACGGCCGCTGGGGCGACTACAGGTGCTTCGGGAGCCGCTGGGGCCGCTGCCGGCGCGACCGCTGCAGCCGGAGCCAATGCAGCCGGCGCTGGCGCTTGCTCCGGCAGGCCCAGATCTGGCGCTGGCTGTTCAGCCTTCGGCGCCTCGACCTTGGCTTCAGCCTTTTTCGCCTTCTTCGGTTTGGGCTTGGGCAGGAAGCTCTCGACCAGCGCGAAGTAGCGCTCATAGAACTGCGGCGCCGTGACGGTTTCGCTGGCCACCTTGACCATCGAATCATCGCTCGAACCGATTGGCATCGACACCGAACCGAGAATCCCTACGCCAAGGCTGGCCGAGGTATTGGACTTTTTTAGCGCGTAGCGATCCTGCAGGGCGTTGGCGAACATCGTCGAACGCTGGTCATCGCTGCTGTCGGGCGCACAGGTGACGCTGAAGCTGATCTGCAGATGGTTGTCGCTGTTCTGCTGAAAGCTCTTGTTGCCGGCGATCTGGTTGTCGCCCGTGCTGGTGATGATATAGCCCTGGCTGAGCAACGCGCGCCGGGCCGCTTCGCAGGAGCCGGCGTCGCTGACCGGGAAGCTGCGCGAGTAGGTGCCCGAGTCATCGAAGTTCTCGTGCTCGTAGACCGCAGGTTTTTTCGAGGAGCAACCGGATACGCCCGCCAGCACAAGGGCCAGCCCGAGCGCACCGAAGACGGATGATCTGGACATCATGAATACCGGATTGGTCGAATGGCGCCTATTGTGCAACACATACCCGCTGACTTAAACCGTTGATCTGTGAAGAGGCTGTCAGCTTTGGCTAAAGCTGGGCTGCCTCAACACGGTGATAGGGGCACTGTGAGCAAGATAGCAAGACGCGATCACCCTGCCGACAGGTGTGTATGCAACCGCTCGATGTGCTCCGGCCCGATCCCGCAGCAACCGCCAACGATGCTGGCTCCAGCGGCCACCCAGCTACTTGCCCACTGCAGATATGCCTGAGGGGTCAGATCATCACGAATCTCGAGCAAGGTACTATTGGCCTTGGCCGCCGCGCTGACTGGAGGAAACGCATTGGCATACACCCCAAGCTCAATTGCCTGACCGAGGCGCTGGATGACCACGCGCGCTTCATGCAAAGCCGCAGCCATCACCTCTGGCTGGCTGCAGTTGAACAACACCACGGCCGCGCCCAGCTCCGCCGCCACACGCACGGCCTCAGCCACCGTCTCACCTGAGCGCAAGCGCGGGGCCCCGGCGACCTCGTCCAGCAAGGTAAAGGACAACCACAGTGGCTTCGGCTGCGCACCCAGTGCCTCGGCCACGGCGCGAGCTTCGGCGACAGAGCTTTGTGTTTCCGCCAGCCAGACATCAACCCGCTCGCGCAAGCCGGCAATCAGTTGCCGGTGAATGGCGACACTGCGTGCATGATCGAACAAATCCGGGCGGTAAGATCCCAGCGCCGGCGGCAATGAGCCAGCCACCGTGACTGGCGCGGGAGACTCATCGGCAGCCTCGCGGGCAAGGCGCCCTGCCCTCTCGGCCAACGTCAGAGCATGCTCGGCAAAGCGCTCTTCACCAAGGTGAAACGGCACCACGGCATAGCTGTTGGTGCTGATGATCCTGGCGCCAGCGGCGATAAACGAGCGATGCGCCTGCAGCACGAACTCGGGCGCTTCAATCAATGCCAGCGCCGACCACTCCGGCTGCCTGAACGGTGCGCCGATGCGCTGCAGCTCACGGCCCATGCCGCCATCCAACAAACGAACAGTGGCTGCACTCATTGGTTGGCACTCACGGTCTGCTGAGGCTCGCCCAGCCAACGAGCAATGATGGCTGGGTTGGCCTTGACCCACGCCTTGGCTGCAATTTCAGCCGGCTGCTTTTCCTTTTCGATCTTGAGGATCAGGTCATTGAGCTGCGCAGGTTCAATAGCGACGTTTTGCAGAAACGCGGCAATTTTCGGTGCACGCTTTTGCAGGGCGACCGACGACAACACGTAAACCTTGGCATCCGGGTACGCGCAAGTGATCTGGCTTTTGTTGAGCCAGTCAGGGTCAACTGTAGGGCTGATGAACTTCCAGCAGCCGTCAGCCTTGTAAAACGGGTCCCCCTTCTTGTTGTCCTGGGCATACCCATCGAATGCCGGCTCCTGCAATCGGCGCAGGTCGAAGGCGGAGAATATCCAGTCCGGGGTATAGGCATAGAACACCACGCCTCGCCCTGCCTTGTAAGCTGCCGCCAGCCTGGAATAGGTGACGGCTGCCTCAGTAGAGATCGACTCGAATTTATCGGCAAACTGGTAATCCTTGGCCTTGATCTCACCGATGTAGGTTGACTCCCAGCCCGCCGGCCCGACCAGCAACTGGGCCTTGCCGCCGCCCGGTGGCTGGAAGAGCTCGGCGACTTCCGGCTTCTTCAGGTCATACACGGATTTCACCCCGTATTTGTCCTGCAGATAGCCGGGGATGTAAAAGCCTTGCTCGCCGGTGTACGGTTGTTTGTTCGGAAACAGCGAAGGGTTGGCACCGCTGACATATTTCGCCCAGGCAGCGGATTGGTTGGGCATCCAGATGTCGGTCAGCACGTCTACCGAACCATCGCCTTTCGACGCTGCACTGAGCAGCACCGGGACGTCCCCCGCCAGGTAGGAGACGTCGGCGTCGAGGCGGCTCTGCAGCACTTCACCGAGGATGTACTGAATGGCGACTGCGCCAGTCCAGTTCTGTTCGCCAATGACGATCTTGTCCTTGGCCAACGCCGTGTTCGAACCGATAACGGCGGCCAGTACAGCCAGCGCGCCGAGGCTACGCGATAAAGATGGGTTCACGGTAAGTCTCACTTTCACTGGTAGAGTTGGCCTTGCTTGCGCAGGCTCGATTGAATGATCCGATCAGGGATCAGCGCGCACACGACAATCGCGATACCCGCAAGCACGCCCTCGCCGCCTTTGATGTTGCGCAGCGCAGTCATGACGTCGTAACCCAGGCCGCCGGCGCCGATCAAGGCAGCGACCACCACCATCGACAGGCTCATGACAATGGTTTGATTTATCCCCAGCAGCAGCGAACGCCGAGCCAGCGGCAGCTCCACCTTGCACAGCGTCTGCCAGGGGCTGGCGCCATGGGCGACGGCGGCTTCGAGGGCATCCTTGGGTACTTCCTGAATGCCCAGCGAGGTCAGGCGAATCATCGGCGCCAGCGCAAAAATCACGGTAGCAATCACCGCAGGCGTCTTGCCGACCGAAAAAAACGCCACGGCAGGGATCAGATAGACAAACGTCGGCAAGGTCTGCATGACATCCAGCAACGGTGTCATCAGCCGCCGCAGCAGTGGCCGTTTAGCCAACAAGATCCCGCTGGGGACGCCGATGACCAGGGCAATCAGCACCGAGGAGCCGACCAGCGCCAGCGTGGCAATGGTGTGGTCCCAGAAGCCGAACACGCCGATATACGCCAAGGCGGCGGCGCTGGTGAACGCCAGCCCCCAGCCAGCCGAGCGCCAGGCAAGGTACACCAGCGTCAGTGCCGCAACCGGCCATGGCAACCAGCCCAACAGGTTTTCGACACCCTCGATCACCGTGCGCACGGCCACGATCACACCAACGAATGCACCCTCAAAGGTGACCTGCGACCAACCGATAAAGTCGTCGATTGCTTGTGCGGTTACCAGCAGCAACTGGCGGTTGACCGGAAACTGCAGCAACGCGTGGCTTGGCTCTGGTGCCGCCACACGCCATAGCACCAGCGCCTGGCAGACAACCACCAAGGCCAGCGGCAGTAGCCAGCCAGTACCTTCGCTTGCACCCGCATGACGGCTCAGCCTGACCGCAGTCAGGCGGCTTGCCAGCAGTGCCAGCAGCGCGAGAATGCTCAGCCACCCGGCAGTCGACTGTGCCAGCCCGACCAGCGCGGCTAGCTCGACCCCAAACGTGCCCCAGAAGGCTGCGCCTTTGCCTCGCGCCGCTAACGCGGCTGGCCCCAGCAGCGCTGCTTGCCACCAAGGCAAGGCGGTGCTGCCCGGCTGCGCCCGGCGCTCTGCTGGCAAGGCGGTCTGGGTTGACCTGCTCGCCGCAGCCGGCGGGGTCGAAGCGGGCTGGCAGTCGCGGAAGAAATCCGCCACTTCGCTGTCAGCCGGCTGCTCGAGCAACGTCTGCGGTGCGGCCAATTGCACCAGTCGCCCGCCGCGCATGACCGCTATACGGTCGGCCAGCCGCAACGCCTCAGCAGGATCATGGGTCACCAGCAAGGTGGTGATGCCACGCTCACGGACCAGGCTCAGAAAGTGCAGCTGCAGGTCTCGGCGAATAGTCGGGTCCAACGCGCTGAACGGCTCGTCCATCAACAGGATGTCCGGCTCCGACACCAGCGCCCTGGCCAGACCGACCCGCTGTTGCATACCACCGGAAAGCTCATGCGGATAATGCTCGCCCCAGCCCTCAAGCCCGACCGCCTTGAGCTGCACGGCAGCTGCCGCGTGCCGAGCGCCCTCGGCTTCACCGCTCAACTCCAGCGGCAATGCGACATTGTCGAGCACGGTGCGATGGGGCAGGAGACCAAAGTGCTGGAACACCATGCCGATGCGTCGTGACCTGAGTACCCGCAGCGCGCTGTTGCTCAAGCCACTGAGGGCCTGGCCGTCGATGAGCACTTCACCTTGGCTCGGCTTGATCAGACGGTTGATGTGACGCAGCAGGGTCGATTTTCCGCTGCCAGAGGTGCCCATCAGGCACAGGACCTCACCGCGGCGCACCTTGAGACTGACGTCATTGACCGCAGGCAGCGATGGCGTGCCCTTGCCACGCAAGTAGCGCTTGGTCACCGAGCGAAGTTCAAGCACCACGTCGCCGTCGTCCTGCTCGGAAACATTGAGATCAAGCTCTGACTCATACACTGGCGCCAGCGGCGATTGGATGACTGTCACGACGACTCCCGACAGATCAGCTGGGCCAAAACCGGCTCACAGGCTGACGAAAAAAAGCGGGCGTCAGTGGGATATTGCTTCAGCCCGACGCCTGGACAACGCCTGACTGGACAGCAAGGCGTTGGGGTTGGGTTAAAGCTAAACGATCTTAAAAAAGCAAAATAAATACTTTTTTAGAATTAGCTTAGTCGTGTGCGTCGTAGTCACGAGGAGCGTCGGCATGCTTCAGCACGCAGGCACGCCTGAGCAAGCGTCACACTTCTATCGCTGAGTGGATACCGTCGATGAAGAGGGATAACTGCTGGAAACAAAAAAAGCGACCCGAAGGTCGCTTTCTCTGTGTGCTTCAAGGCGTTCAAGGGGCCTCGAAGCGAAGATGGCGCAGCGGACGGGACTCGAACCCGCGACCCCCGGCGTGACAGGCCGGTATTCTAACCGACTGAACTACCGCTGCGTATCATTCAGGCTTGCGCCTGTTTGAAACTGGGATCTGACCTACAGCAACCTGTGCTGGCGGTTCAGGCACAAAAAAAGCGATAACGTGATCGCTTCTTTTGTGTTGCTTCGAGGCGTTCAAAGGGCCTCGAGGCGAAGATGGCGCAGCGGACGGGACTCGAACCCGCGACCCCCGGCGTGACAGGCCGGTATTCTAACCGACTGAACTACCGCTGCGTATCGTTCAGGCTTGCGCCCGATTGAAACTGGGTCTGGCACAAAGGCTTGGCCTTTGAACCTCAGACCGGTGACAAGCACCCATCTGGAGAAAAGTGGCGCAGCGGACGGGACTCGAACCCGCGACCCCCGGCGTGACAGGCCGGTATTCTAACCGACTGAACTACCGCTGCGCATAGTGGACTTGCGTCCGGTTCCTCTCTACCGATTTGCTTCTTGCGAAGCTGACCAGTCAGGAACATCTCAGAAAGTGGTGGGTGATGACGGGATCGAACCGCCGACCCTCTGCTTGTAAGGCAGATGCTCTCCCGGCTGAGCTAATCACCCATATTCGCTTCAAGTGTTGCCTAGTTCTACCTAGTCTTGCTTGTTACGTTTACTTCGCTGAGGCCGCGAAATTTACGCAGGTACCGATGCTAAGTCAATACCCCCATTGAATTTTTTTTCAAAAAGGGCAAAACGGATCAGGTATAGATCATCTTCCGGCTCATGCCGCCGTCCACTACAAATTCCTGGCCGGTAACGAACCCGGCCTGACGCGACAGTAACCACGCCACCAGCGCCGCGACGTCTTCCACTGTCCCTACCCTGCCGGTCGGATGCTGGGCGTGGTCGGCATCGGTCAACGGCTCAGCCCTGCGCTGGGACGGGTCACGTGCGTCGATCCAGCCCGGGCTCACCGCATTGACGCGAATCTCCGGGCCCAGGCTCATGGCCAGGGCGTGGGTCAGCGCCAGCAGCCCGCCCTTGCTCGCCGCATAAGCCTCGGTATCAGGCTCGGATTGGCGTGCACGGGTCGAGGTCAAGTTGACGATGGCGCCGCCATGGGCACGTAGATACGGCGCACAGTGCTTGGCCAGCAGCATCGGGCCATTCAGATTGACCGCCAGCACCCGGTTCCACTGGCTCAGGCTCAAACTCTCGAGGGTATGGTTGTGCGGGTTGGCGATGGCGGCGTTGCACACCAGCGCATCGAGGCGACCAAATTGGCCAAGCACCTCGGACACCCCGGCACTGACCTGGGCTTCATCGGCAACGTCCATGGTGATGAACCAGGCATTGTCGCCCAGGGCCTTGGCCACCTTGGCACCGCGCGGGCGGTCAAGGTCGCTGAGGACCACTTGCCAGCCCTCACAGATCAGCCAGGCGGCAATGCCCAGGCCGATGCCGCGGGCGGCACCGGTAACCAGGGCGACCCGACCGTTATGATCGGGCTCGCCGCCCTTCCAGTCGATCACAGCGCTGCCAGCCCACGCGCCAGGTCGGCTTGCAGGTCAGCAACGTCTTCCAGGCCAACCGCAATGCGGATCAGGCTGTCACGGATACCCGCCGCCTCACGCTCCTGCGGCGACAGACGGCCGTGGGAAGTGGTCGCCGGGTGGGTGATGGTGGTCTTGCTGTCACCCAGGTTGGCCGTGATCGAGAGCAAACGGGTGGCATCGATGAAGCGCCAGGCGCCGTCTTTGCCGCCTCTGACCTCAAAGCTCACCACCGCACCGAAGTCACTCATCTGCCGTTTGGCCAGTTCGTGCTGCGGGTGGCTGGCGAGGCCAGCGTAGTGGACTTTCTCTACCCCATCCTGCTGCTCAAGCCACTGCGCCAGCGCCTTGGCACTCTCGCAATGGGCGCGCATACGCAGCTTGAGCGTCTCCAGGCCTTTGAGGAAGACCCAGGCGTTGAACGGGCTGAGGGTAGGCCCTGCGGTACGCAGAAAGCCCACCACTTCCTTCATCTGCTCACTACGCCCGGCCACCGCACCGCCCATGCAACGGCCTTGGCCATCGATGAACTTGGTTGCCGAATGCACGACGATGTCGGCACCCAGCTTCAGCGGTTGCTGCAGCGCTGGGGTGCTGAAGCAGTTGTCGACCACCAGCAGCGCGCCGCGGGCATGGGCGATCTCGGCCAGCGCGGCGATATCGACAAGCTCGGCCAGCGGATTGGACGGCGACTCGACGAACAGCAGCTTGGTGTTGGCCTTGATGCCCTGCTCCCAACCGCTGAGCTCGGCCAGTGGCACGTAGTCCACCTCGACGCCAAAGCGCTTGAAGTACTTCTCGAACAGGCTGATGGTCGAGCCGAACACGCTTTGCGAGACCAGCACATGATCACCGGCGCTGCACAGCGCCATCACCGTCGACAGGATCGCCGACATGCCGGTAGAGGTGCCGACTGCCTGTTCGGCGCCTTCCAGGGCCGCCAGACGCTCTTCAAAGGCGCGCACGGTCGGGTTGGTATAGCGCGAATAGACGTTGCCCGGTGTTTCACCGGCAAACCGCGCAGCTGCATCGGCAGCCGTGCGGAACACGTAGCTGGAGGTGAAGAACAGCGCGTCGCTGTGCTCAGCCTCCGGCGTGCGGTATTGACCGGCGCGCACCGCCAGGGTGTCGAAAGCGACACCCTCGAGGTCGCTGTCCAGTCGCCCGGCATCCCATTGATCCGTCATGCCGTCACTCCCAATCAGTTGTTGTAGAGGTCGATGATCGCGCTGACAGCCTGAGTCTTGACCTTCGCCGCATCGTTGCGATTTTGCTCGATACGGTCCAGGTAGGCGTCGTCGATGTCGCCGGTGACGTACTCACCGTCGAACACTGCGCAGTCGAAATGCTCGATCTTGATCTTGCCGCCACCGACCGAATCGATCAGGTCTGGCAAGTCCTGATAGATCAGCCAGTCGGCGCCGATCAACTCGGCCACCTGGTCGGTGGTACGGTTGTGGGCGATCAGTTCGTGGACACTCGGCATATCGATGCCGTAGACGTTGGGGTAACGCACTGCCGGGGCAGCGGAACAGAAGTAGACGTTTTTCGCGCCGGCCTCGCGGGCCATCTGGATGATCTGCTTGCAGGTGGTGCCGCGCACGATCGAGTCGTCGACGAGCATCACGTTCTTGCCGCGGAATTCCAGCTCGATGGCGTTGAGCTTCTGGCGCACCGACTTCTTGCGCGCGGCCTGGCCGGGCATGATGAAGGTACGGCCGATGTAGCGGTTCTTGACGAAGCCTTCGCGGAACTTCACGCCCAGACGGTTGGCCAGCTCCAGCGCCGCGGTCCGGCTGGTGTCCGGAATCGGGATAACCACGTCGATGTCATGCTCAGGACGCTCGCGCATGATCTTGTCGGCGAGTTTCTCGCCCATGCGCAGCCGCGCCTTGTACACCGAGACGCCATCCATGATCGAGTCAGGACGCGCCAGGTAGACGTGCTCGAAGATGCACGGCTTGAGCATTGGGTTATGCGCGCACTGCTTGGTGTGCAGCTGGCCTTCCTCGGTGATGTACACCGCTTCGCCCGGTGCCAGGTCACGGATCAGGGTGAAGCCGAGCACGTCGAGGGCGACGCTTTCGGAGGCGATCATGTACTCCACGCCCTCGTCGGTGTGACGCTGGCCGAACACCACCGGGCGAATGCCGTTGGGGTCACGGAAGCCGACGATGCCGTAGCCGGTGATCATCGCTACTACCGCGTAACCACCAACACAACGGCTGTGCACGTGGGAGACCGCCGCGAACACGTCTTCTTCGGTAGGCTGCAGCTTGCCGCGCACGGCCAGCTCGTGGGCGAACACGTTGAGCAGCACTTCCGAATCGGAGTTGGTGTTGACGTGGCGCAGATCGGACTCGTAGATCTCCTTGGCCAGCTGCTCGACGTTGGTCAAGTTGCCGTTGTGGGCCAAGGTGATGCCGTACGGCGAGTTGACGTAGAACGGCTGGGCCTCGGCCGAGGTCGAGCTGCCCGCAGTCGGGTAGCGCACGTGGCCAATGCCCATGTGGCCGACCAGGCGCTGCATGTGCCGCTGCTGGAATACGTCGCGCACCAGGCCATTGTCCTTGCGCAGGAATAACCGGCCGTCATGGCTGGTGACGATACCGGCAGCATCCTGGCCGCGGTGCTGGAGGACCGTAAGCGCATCATACAGCGCCTGATTGACGTTCGACTTACCGACAATACCGGTGATGCCACACATGCGACGCAACCCCTACTTTGATGAAACTTGAGTGAATAGCGCTCAAGGCCGCGATGGCCCCAGCAACTGTTCCTTGAACGGAAGATCAGCAGGTGCGCTGATCCCACTGGACATCCACTGGCTGGTGAAACCCAGGATAAGGTTTTTCGACCAGTCAGCGACCAATAGAAATTGAGGTATCAGGCGCGACTCTTGCCACCATGGGTCCTGTTGTACAGGGCCAAGGCTGAGCAGACCGACTGCCACGACAACCAAAAGGGCTCCACGGGCGGCGCCGAAGGCCATGCCCAGAAAGCGATCGGTGCCGGACAGCCCGGTCACGCGGATCAGCTCGCCTATCAGGAAATTGAGCATCGCCCCGACAATCAGCGTGGCGACAAAAAGAATGGTACAGCCGGCGATGACCCGTGCCGAAGGCGTCTGGATGTAGCTTTCCAGGTACTGCGCCAACGAGCCGCCGAACATCCAGGCAACCGCACCCGCGGTAATCCAGATGACCAGCGACAGGGCTTCCTTGACGAAGCCGCGTGTCAAACTGATCAATGTGGAGACGGCGATAACAGCGATGATCGCCCAATCAACCCAGGTAAATGCCACGGTGCCGCCTGCATACGTTTGAGGCGGCGCATTTTACCAGAGCAACGGGCTGGGAGTAAGCGGAATGTCAGGGTGTTGCTTCACCAGCGCTGGCGACGCTGGCAAAGCGGCATTCCGGACTCAGTTGCGCTCGGGCTGGAAGCGGGTGACAAAGCCCTTGAGCTTCTGCTGGCGGTTGATCACATCACGCAGGCGCTCGGCCTCGGCGCGCTCGATCAACGGCCCGACGTAGACCCGGTTCATGCCATCGGCGGAGCGAATGTAGGCGTTGTAACCCTGGCTGCGCAGGGTCTTTTGCAAGTTGTCGGCACCGGCCCGGTTGGACAGACTGGCCAACTGGATCGACCAACTGACCGGCAGACCATTGCTATCGATCTTGGACGCGGCGGCAGGCTTGGTGACGGCGGCGCTGGCGGTGGCTGGCGCGGTGACCGGCGCACGGTTCTCGACCTTCGGCGCAGGCGCTGGCGCAGTTACCGGCGCTGGCGACGGTGCAGCACTGATCGGCTGGCTCGGCGTGGACGGTGGCGCGGTCGACTCATCGACCACCACCGGTGGCTGCTCGACAATCGGCTGCTGCTCGGGCACCTGGATCGTCTCGACCTGCACCTGCGGCAAGCTCGGCATAGCCGGGGCCTCGGGCGCATCGACCCGGACCTGGCGCATCTCGTCTTCGCGGGTGAACAGCATCGGCAAGAAGATCACCGCCAGTGCAACCAGCACCAACGCACCGACCATGCGCTGTTTCATTCCCTTATCCAGCACTGCCATTTACTCCGCCCTCAGGAGCCTGCTGCGCAAGCCATTGCAAGGCCTGGGCAACACAGAAAAACGAACCGAACAGCACGATCTGATCATCGCCGGTCGCGTGTGCGCACTGGCCCTGCAAAGCGGCCTCGACGCTGGGGTAAGACTTCACCGACTGACCAAGGTTCGTCAAGGCCTGCGCAAGCTCGCCAGCCGGGCGACTGCGCGGGGTGTCGAGCGGTGCCACGGCCCAGCTGTCGAACAGCCCCTGCAGCGGCGCGAGCACGCCGTCGAGGTCCTTGTCGGCGAGCAGGCCGAACACCGCCAGGCGTTTGCCCAGTGGTGGCCTGGCAGCCAGCCGTCGTGCCAGGTACTCGGCCGCATGCGGGTTGTGGCCGACATCCAGCAGGACCTCGACAGGTGTACCCTGCCAAGTCAGCGAACGCCGGTCGAGGCGACCGGTCATGCGCGTATCCAGCAGTGCCTGACGTACCTGCGCCGCGTCCCACTCCAGCCCCATCAGCAGATAGGCCTGCAACGCGAGCGCGGCGTTTTCCATAGGCAGATCGAGCAACGGCAGGTCATGCAGCTCGACCGCCGCGCCATCCAGGGTCCGCCCCCGCCAGTGCCAGCTATCGGCAGCCAGGCTCAGGTCAAAATCGCGGCTGCGCAGGAACAACGGGCAGTCCAGCTCGCGGGCTTTATCCAGCAACGGCTGCGGCGGCTCGAGATCACCACACAGGGCCGGTTTGCCCGGACGGAAGATGCCCGCCTTCTCGAACGCCACCGACTCTCGCGTGTCGCCCAGGTATTCGACGTGATCGACGCCGATACTGGTGACCAGCGCCAGATCGGCATCGACAAGATTGACGGTATCCAGCCGCCCACCGAGGCCGACTTCAAGCACCACGGCATCCAGCGCCGACCGCTCGAACAGCCAGAACGCCGCCAGGGTGCCCATCTCGAAATAGGTCAAGGAGGTGTCACCGCGTGCAGCCTCGACGGCGACAAACGCCTCGCACAGGCGCTCATCGCTGGCATCGACGCCATCGATGCGCACCCGCTCGTTGTAGCGCAGCAGGTGCGGCGAGCTGTACACGCCAACGCGCAGACCCTGGGCCTTGAGCAACGCTGCGACAAAGGCACAGGTCGAGCCCTTGCCGTTGGTGCCGGTAACCGTCACTACCCGCGGCGCCAGCTTGCCCAGCCCGAGCCGCTGCGCCACCTGCTGCGAACGCTCCAGGCCCATGTCGATGGCTGAAGGGTGCAACTGCTCGAGATAGGCGAGCCATTCGCCGAGGGTGCGCTGACTCATCAGGCGACGGCCGCCACTTCCTGCACCAGGGCCTGGGCAGGCGTTGGCTGACCGGTCATCTGCGCCAGCAGACGGGCCAGACGTGGACGCAGTTCAGGACGGGAGATGATCAGGTCGATGGCACCGTGCTCCAGCAGGAACTCGCTGCGCTGGAAGCCTTCTGGCAGCTTCTCGCGCACGGTCTGCTCGATTACGCGCGGGCCGGCGAAGCCGATCAGCGCCTTGGGCTCGCCAACGATCACGTCGCCGAGCATAGCCAGCGAAGCAGAAACGCCGCCATAAACCGGGTCGGTCAGCACCGAAATGAACGGGATGCCTTCTTCACGCAGACGCGCCAGCACTGCCGAGGTCTTGGCCATCTGCATCAGCGAGATCAGCGCTTCCTGCATGCGCGCACCGCCGGAAGCGGAGAAGCAGATCATCGGGCAGCGATGTTCCAGGGCATAGTTGGCAGCACGCACGAAGCGTTCACCGACCACGGCACCCATCGAGCCCCCCATGAACGAGAATTCGAAGGCGCTGACCACGACCGGCATGCCCATCAGGGTGCCGCTCATGGAGATCAGGGCGTCTTTCTCGCCGGTCTGCTTCTGCGCGCCGACCAGACGGTCCTTGTACTTCTTGCCATCGCGGAACTTGAGGCGGTCGACCGGTTCCAGATCGGCACCCAGCTCGGCACGGCCTTCGGCGTCGAGGAAGATGTCGATGCGCGCACGGGCACCGATACGCATGTGGTGGTTGCACTTGGGGCAGACGTCGAGGGTCTTTTCCAGCTCCGGGCGATACAGCACGTTCTCGCAGGCCGGGCACTTGTGCCAAAGGCCTTCAGGCACCGAGCTTTTCTTCACCTCGGAACGCATGATCGAAGGGATCAGTTTGTCGACTAACCAGTTGCTCATGCTTCGTCTCTCCAGTATTTGACGGACGGGGACCGGTCACGCCGGCCAAGCCCTGCCCTTGAGCTCAATTTTTTCAAATGATTCGCTACCAGCTCGGTTCCGTGGCCCGCGGTAGTGCGGTGCCGGCCGGACGACCGGGCCGTGTTCAATCTGTTCGGCTGCGCCACAGCGCGCGCCGGGCAGCACCAGGCTGCGAAAGCTATGGACGATGGCGCGCGGCCAGCCGTCACATCTGCACTCATGCCTGGCGCACTGCGCGCATGAACGCTTCGATCCTGGCCGCGTCCTTGATGCCCTTGGCCTGCTCGACGCCGCCGCTGACATCCACCGCATACGGCTGCACCTGGGCGATCGCCTGGGCGACGTTGTCTGCGCTCAGGCCGCCGGCAAGGATGATCGGCTTGCTTAACTGCGCCGGCACCAACGACCAGTCGAACGCCTCGCCGGTGCCACCAGGCACGCCGGCGACGAACGTATCCAGCAGAATTCCGCTGGCACCCGCGTAGCGCTGGCAAGCCGCCTCCAGATCATCCCCCGGGCGCACCCTCAGGGCCTTGATGTATGGCCGGTTGAAGCCCACACAGTCGCTCGGGGTTTCGTCGCCGTGGAACTGTAGCAGGTCCAACGGCACCGCCTCGAGGATCTCGTTGAGTTCGCAGCGTGAGGCATTGACGAACAAGCCGACCGTGGTCACGAACGGCGGCAGCGCGGCGATGATCGCACGCGCCTGGTGCACGTCGACCGCACGCGGGCTCTTGGCGTAGAACACCAGACCAATGGCATCGGCGCCTGCGTCGGCGGCAGCCAGGGCATCCTCGATGCGGGTGATCCCGCAGATTTTGCTGCGCACGTTGCTCATGGACGGCGAACCCTCGGTAATCGATAGGGGGCGGATGGTAGCAAACGCTGGATGCCGCGTCAGTCCGCCAAGGTATCGAAACCGCTGAGAAAGTGTGGGCCGATGTAACGCTGAGGCAGCACGAATGGCTCGGGATATTCGACCTGGACCAGGTACAGCCCATACGGATGCGCGGTAACTCCGGCTTCGCGCCGGTCGCGGCTTTCCAGCACTTCACGGGCCCAGGCCACTGGCCGCTCACCGCTGCCGATGCTCATCAACACACCAGCGATGTTACGCACCATGTGGTGCAGAAAGGCGCTGGCGCGGATGTCGAGCACGATCATCTGGCCGTGCCGGGTCACGCGCAGGTGGTACATCTCCTTGACCGGCGACTTGGCCTGACACTGGCTGGCGCGAAAGGCGCTGAAGTCGTGGGTACCGAGCAGGCATCGAGCGGCCTCGGCCATGCGCTCGACGTCGAGTGGGCGGTGGTTCCAGGTGACTTCCTCGGCCAGGTGCGCCGGGCGGATCGGATCATTGTAGATGACGTAGCGATAACGCCGGGCGTTGGCTTTGAAGCGGGCGTGAAAATCCGCCGGCATGACCGTCGCCCAGGTCACGCTGATGTCGTGGGGGAGATTGAAATTGGTACCCATGGTCCAGGCACGCTCGTCGCGCAACGCATTGGTATCGAAATGCACAACTTGACCACTGGCATGCACACCGGCATCGGTGCGCCCGGCGCAAGACACGGTAATGGGTGCATTGGCCACCTTCGACAGGGCCTGCTCAAGCGCCTGCTGAACACTCGGTACGCCACTGGTCTGGCGCTGCCAGCCACGGTAGCGGGCGCCCTTGTATTCCACGCCCAGGGCAATCCGGGAGAAGCCTTCGGCCGCCGATTCGGCCCGGTCGATGTCGATGATGTCCAAGTAACTGAAACCTGTGGATGGAACAAAAGGCGGCAGTATAACGACAACGGCAGCCGATAGGGCTGCCGTTGCCGGGCAGGCGCCATGTCGGCCCTGCCCCGTTCTGCTGAACTGGCTGACTAGACCAGACGCGAGAGCATGTCCTCAGCTTCGCTGCGCTGGGTGTCGTCGCCGTCCTTGACCACTTCATCAAGGATGTCCCGCGCGCCTTGATGGTCACCCATGTCGATGTAGGCACGCGCCAGGTCAAGCTTGGTCGCGACCTCATCGGCGCCGGAGAAGAAGTCGAAGTCCAAATCGTCCAGCGGCTCCAGCTCCTGCTCGGCATCGGCGGCCGTGAACTGCGGCTCGAGCGGCGGGGTTTCCAGGCTCTGCGACAGCTTGTCGAGTTCGGCGTTGACGTCGTCCAGCTCGGAGGCGAAGTTCTGCGCTGCCGGCGAGTCGTCGTCCAGCGACAGCGACAGATCGAAGTCGTCTGGCAGCTCCAGCTCGGAGATCGGATCGAACTCGGGGATTTCGTCGAATGCGGCCAGTTCCGCCGCGACATCTACCGGTGGCTCTGCTGCCGGCGGCTCGACTGCTACGTCGCCGACGTCAAGGTCGAAGTCAGCCAGGTCATCAACGGCCTGCGGCTCGGCCTGGGCCTGGGCCTGGGCTTGTGCCAGCAGCGCTTCGAAATCATCGTCCGCGTCGGTAGCGGCAGCGACAGGTTCAACCGGCTCGCTCAGCTCGGTTTGCGGATTATCGTCCAGCGTTACCGTGAGGTCGTCCTGGGGCTGCGCCTGCAGTGGCTCATCCAGCAACAGGTCATCGTCCAGGCTGAGGTCGAAGGCAGTGTCCAGATCGTCTTCGGCAACCGGTTCGATATCGGCCAGTGCGGCCGGCTCGGGCTCAGGCTCTGCTGCAGGTGCGGGCTCGGTGATTACCGGCTCGGGCTCGAAAGACAGATCGTCAAGCACCGGCTCCGGCTCGACAGCGGCCGGGATGTCCTGTTCGTCCTGCAGCAGCTCCTGTACGTACTGCTCGTCCAGCTCAGCGGCCAGCGCCGCAGCACCGAGGCCGGCAGCTGCCACTGCAACCATGGCCGGGAAGCGCTCGCGCAGCGAGTCGACTTCGGCTTGATTGGCTGGGTTGGCGGGCAACTGGCGTTCCTGCTCGACAAAGGCGTTTTGATCGCCCTGGCGCGCGTAGACTTCCATCAGTTTGAGGCGCAGATCGCTGCGTTCCGGCTCGGCAGCAACCGCTGGTTCGAGCAGGTCGGCGGCGTGATTCAGGCGACCACGAGCCAGGCTCAGGTCGACTTCCGCGAGCAGTGGATCAGTCGTATCGGCTTGAGCTGCGGGCTCAGCCTCCACCACTGGCACAACCGGAGCAACCGGCACCACCGGTTTCTCGGCCGCTGTCGCCGCTGCTGCCGACGCTGCTACCACCGCTGGTGCAAGGGTCACGCTCGGCGCCGACATGTCCAGACCGTCGAAGCTGCCAGGTGGCAGATCCAGATCAGGGTTGCGCTCGCCCTCCTCCGACAAGGCACGGGCCATGCGCAGGTGTTTTTCGGCCTCTTGGTCGGCTTTGCGCTTACGCGCCAGCAAGAGCAGGAGCAACAGCAGCACGAGCAGCGCGGAACCGGCGATCAGCGCCAGCAACAGCGGGTTGCCGAGCAACTGGTCCAGAGCGCTCTGTTCCGGCTTGACCTCATCTGCAGGAGCGACTTGCGGCGCAGTATCCACAGCAGCTGGCGCAGGTGTAACCACCGGCTCGGCCGGGGCCAGTTGCGCATCGACAGCAGGTACAGCAGGCTGAGCAGGCGTCTCTGCACCAGGCAGCGCAGCTGCAGCGGCCGGGTCTGGCTCGGCCGCGCCTTGGGCTTCAAGGCGGGCCAGCTGGTCGTTCTTCATCTGGATCAGACGCTGCAGCTTGTCCAGCTGGCTCTGCAGGTCGGTCATGCGGCTTTTCAGTTCGTCGTTGTCACGACGGCTGGTGTCCAGGCTTTCCTGGGCCACGGCCAGCTTGTCACTGACCGCCTTGGCATCGTTCCTGGCGGTCTTGCCGCCAGGGGTCACCAGGCGCAGGTTGTCGCCTTGAGCGATCTGCGCGGGCGTGGCTTCAGCGGCACCGCGGCGAGTGGCATCGAGCTGGCGGGCGCGCGGCCCGAGCCTGCGCCCTTCACGCCAGGCGGCATATTGCTCGGCCACATCGCGATTGGCCTCACCCTGCGGGATGCTCTGGATCTGTTGCTGATCAGGCAGGCGCAGCACCTGACCGACCTTGAGCTGGTTGATGTTGTTGCCGATGAACGCGTCCGGGTTGAGCGCCTGGATCGCCAGCATGGTCTGCTGCACCGAGCCACCCTGGCTGTTGCGCGCAGCAATCTGCCAAAGCGTGTCGCGGCGCTTGGTGGTGTAGTTGGCGGCACCACTCACGGCCGGGTTTATATTGGCTGCAGCAGGCTGCGCGCCTTGGGCCTGGGCCTGGTCGAGGAGAACGCTGTAGTCACGCAGCAATCGCCCCTGCGGCCACATTACCTGCACCAGGAACTTGACCACCGGCTCCGGCAACGGCCGACTGGAAGTAACCCGCAACACGCTCTTGCCGTTGGGGCTGAGCACCGTGGTGAAGGTCAGGTCCTCGACGTAGGACGGATAGGCCACCCCGGCCTTGGCGAACTCTTCGCGCGAAGCGAGGCTAGGTGCCACCTCGGCAGCGGTGAGGTCGCGAACGTCGAGCAGTTCGATCTCAGCGTCCAGCGGTTGGTTTTGCGCCGACTTCAGTGTCAGCTCACCCAACCCCAGAGCATTGGCCATGCCAGACGACAGCGCCGAAGCTGCCGCCATGGCCAGAACCAGTTTGCGAATTCGAAGCATGACCTCTTCCCTTGTATGAATCGTCCCGAAACCTGCATGCGGTGCAGGACAAAAGTGCTCAGCAGTATCTTTTACAGCCTGTGTTTAAGCAACAATTGGCCGACCTGCACGGCGTTGAGCGCCGCACCCTTGCGCAGGTTGTCGGTGGTCAGCCAAAGATTGAGCTGCTCTGGCTCATCAATTCCGTGCCGTACACGACCAACATAGACCACGTCTTGGCCGACTGCGTCACCCACCGGTGTCGGATAATCATCCGCTTCGACCAATTCGATGCTCGCCGCCGCCTCCAGCGCCTGGTTCACCGCACCCAGATCCACCGGGCGCCGGCTTTGCACGGCCACACTCAAGCTATCGCCGAAAAACACCGGGACTTGAACGCAGCTCACAGAAATCTTCAGCGCTGGCATATCCAGCAGCGCCCGCAGCTCATTGACCAGGCGCCGCTCTACCGCGCTGTGGCCGTGCGCATCAACGGCGCCGACCTGGGCCAACACGTTGAACGCGATCTGCCGATCGAAGAAGCGCGGCTCCAATGGCCGCGCATTGAGCAGCTCGGCGGTCTGCCGGGCCAGCTCACCCACCGCTTCCTTGCCTTGGGCCGACACCGCCAGGCTGGCCATGACCTGCACCCGCTCGATATCGAGCAGGCCCTTGAGCGGCGCCAACGCCACCGCCAGGGCCACGGCACTGGCACTTGGGCTGGTGATCAGCGCGGGCAGGCTCAAGCCGGCCACCTGCTCGGGATTGGCTTCTGGTACCAGGGCAACGGCGTGCTCAAGCTCGCCGGACAGGTCGATCACGCTGCAACCGGCGGCATGGGCCTTGCTGGCGAAGCTGCGGCTGACCGCCGGGCCCGCAGCAAAGAAGGCCAGCTTGACCAGGCTGAAGTCGAAGCTATCGACCTCACGCACGCGCACCTTTTTGCCGGCGAACATCACACTGCTGCCAGCCGATTCCATGCTGGCCAGCAGATGCAGGGTGCCCACCGGGAATTCGAGCTCTTCGAGGATCTGCACGAGGGTTTCACCGACACTGCCGGTGGCGCCGATCACGGCGATATCTAGGGGTTGGCTCATGGGGAGTCCTCTGCTGAAACGGCGGGAGCGGCACTTTACTTGGATTCTCAGCCTGGGGGTACCTTGGCCGCGCCATCTACCGCCCATAAAAAAACCCGCGCTGGGCAACAGCGCGGGTTTTTCTTCAGTGCAAACGCAATCAGCGCTCCAGCAGAATCCGCAGCATGCGGCGCAGCGGCTCGGCAGCACCCCACAGCAGCTGGTCACCGACGGTGAACGCGCCCAGGTACTGGCTGCCCATGTTCAGCTTGCGCAGACGACCAACCGGCACGTTGAGGGTACCGGTGACGTTGGTCGGGCTCAGCTCCTGCATGCTGATTTCACGCTGGTTCGGCACCAGTTTCACCCATGGGTTGTGCTGGCTGATCATGCCTTCGATATCGGCCAGCGGCACATCCTTGTTGAGCTTGATGGTCAGCGCCTGGCTGTGGCAACGCATGGCACCGATGCGCACGCAGATGCCGTCGACCGGGATCGGGCTCTTGAAGCGGCCGAGGATCTTGTTGGTCTCGGCCTGGGCCTTCCATTCCTCACGGCTCTGGCCGTTGGGCAGCTCCTTGTCGATCCACGGGATCAGGCTACCGGCCAGCGGCACACCGAAGTTCTCGGTAGGGAAGGCTTCGCTGCGCATGGCCTCGGCAACCTTGCGGTCGATGTCGAGGATGGCGCTGGCCGGGTTGGCCAGGTCTTCGCTGACGGCGGCGTTGATGCCGCCCATCTGCTTGATCAGCTCGCGCATGTTCTGCGCGCCAGCGCCGGAAGCGGCCTGGTAGGTCATGGCGCTCATCCACTCGACCAGACCCGCTTCGAACAGGCCACCCAGGCCCATCAGCATCAGGCTGACGGTGCAGTTGCCGCCGATGTAGTTCTTGGTACCGGCATCGAGCTGCTGGTCGATCACCTTGCGGTTGACCGGATCGAGGACGATCACCGCGTCATCTTGCATACGCAGCGACGATGCAGCGTCAATCCAGTAACCCTGCCAGCCGGCTTCGCGCAGCTTGGGGAACACCTCGTTGGTGTAGTCGCCGCCCTGGCAAGTCAGAATGACGTCGAGGGTCTTCAGCTCTTCAATGCTGTAGGCGTCCTTCAGCGGAGCAATATCCTTGCCCACGTTCGGACCTTGGCCACCGACATTGGAGGTGGTGAAGAACACCGGCTCGATCAGGTCGAAGTCCTGCTCTTCCAGCATGCGCTGCATGAGCACGGAACCGACCATTCCACGCCAACCGATCAGACCTACACGTTTCATCGCAACTACACCTTTGCTAAAAAGTGGGCCGCCACCGAGAGATATTGGCAGCGGGCCAGAGAGATTACAGATTCCGCAGCGCCGCGACTACTGCATCGCCCATTTCCTTGGTGCCAACCTTGTTGCAGCCTGTCGACCAGATATCACCCGTGCGCAGGCCTTGATCGAGCACCTGGCTGACCGCCTGCTCGATTGCCTCGGCAGCAGCGTGCTGATTGAAGCTGTAACGCAGCATCATCGACACCGACAGGATGGTCGCCAACGGGTTGGCTACGCCCTGGCCGGCGATGTCTGGCGCCGAGCCGTGGCATGGCTCGTACATGCCTTTGTTGTTGGCATCCAGCGAGGCCGAAGGCAGCATGCCGATGGAACCGGTGAGCATGGACGCTTCATCCGAAAGAATGTCGCCGAACATGTTGTCGGTAACCATTACATCGAACTGCTTGGGTGCGCGCACCAGCTGCATGGCGGCGTTGTCGACGTACATGTGGCTGAGTTCGACGTCTGGGTAATCCTTGGCAACCTCTTCAACCACTTCACGCCACAGCTGGCTGGACGCAAGTACGTTGGCCTTGTCGACCGAGCACAGCTTCTTGCCGCGCACGCGGGCCATGTCGAAGCCGACCCGGGCAATCCGGCGCACTTCGCTTTCGCTGTATGGCAGGGTGTCGTAGGCCTGACGCTCGCCGCCTTCCAGCTCGCGCTGGCCACGCGGGGCGCCGAAGTAGATGCCGCCGGTGAGTTCACGGACGATGAGGATGTCCAGGCCCGAAACGATTTCCGGCTTCAGCGAAGAGGCGTCGGCCAGTTGCGGGTAGAGAATCGCAGGACGCAGGTTGGCGAACAGGCCCAGTTGCGCACGAATCTTCAGCAGGCCGCGCTCTGGACGAATGTCCCGCTCGATCTTGTCCCACTTCGGCCCGCCGACCGCGCCCAACAGCACCGCATCAGCGTTGCGCGCACGCTCAAGGGTGGCATCCGCCAATGGCACGCCATGGGCGTCGATGGCAGCGCCACCGATCAGATCGTGCTCCAGGGCGAAACCGAGCTGGAACTTGTCGTTGGCCAGCTCCAGTACCTTGACCGCTTCGGCCATGATTTCCGGGCCGATACCGTCACCTGGGAGAATCAGAATCTGCTTGCTCATGCTTTTCTCTATCCGTTCAAACGGCGCCGCCGCCATGGCCGCGCCGAACAAAAATTAATGCCCGACCTGCGCGCTGCTTCAGGCTTCGCGGAACAGCCATGGCTGGCTGGCGCGGTGCCTGGCTTCGAACGCCTGGATCGACTCGCTATCCTGCAAGGTCAAGCCAATGTCGTCGAGGCCATTGAGCAGGCAATGCTTGCGGAAGGCGTCGATCTCGAAGTGCAGCACCTTGCCGTCAGGACGGGTAACGGCCTGCGCCTGCAGGTCGACGGTCAGCTGATAGCCTGGAATGGCTTCGACCTGCTTGAACAACTCGTCGACTTCTTCGTCGCTGAGGATGATCGGCAGCAAGCCGTTCTTGAAGCTGTTGTTGAAGAAGATATCAGCAAAGCTTGGCGCGATGACGCTGCGAAAGCCATATTCGTCGAGGGCCCACGGGGCGTGCTCACGGCTCGAGCCGCAACCGAAGTTTTCCCGGGCGAGCAACACGCTGGCACCTTGGTAACGTTCGTGGTTGAGCACGAAGTCCATGTTCAACGGGCGCTTGCTGTTGTCCTGGTATGGCTGGCCAACGTCCAGGTAGCGCCATTCATCGAACAGGTTCGGGCCGAAGCCGGTGCGCTTGATCGACTTGAGAAACTGCTTGGGGATGATCTGGTCGGTATCGACGTTGGCGCGATCCAATGGCGCAACCAGGCCGGTGTGCTGGGTAAAGGCTTTCATGCTGCGCTCCCTTGAATCAACTCGCGGACATCGATGAAGTGGCCGGTCACCGCGGCAGCGGCGGCCATTGCCGGGCTGACCAGGTGGGTACGACCACCGGCGCCCTGCCGACCTTCGAAGTTACGGTTGGAGGTCGACGCGCAATGCTCGCCGCTTTCCAGCCGATCCGGGTTCATCGCCAGGCACATCGAGCAGCCCGGTTCACGCCATTCGAAGCCGGCTTCGATGAAGATCTTGTCCAGCCCTTCCTTCTCGGCCTGAGCCTTGACCAGGCCCGAGCCCGGTACCACCATCGCCTGCTTGACGGTAGCGGCGACCTTGCGGCCCTTGGCGACTTCGGCGGCAGCGCGCAGGTCTTCGATGCGCGAGTTGGTGCACGAGCCGATGAACACCCGATCGAGACGAATATCGGTGATCGCCTGGTTGGCACTCAGGCCCATGTACTTGAGCGCGCGCTCGATCGAGCCACGTTTGACCAGATCCGGCTCGGCAGCTGGATCCGGTACACGCTGGTCAACGGCCAGGACCATCTCCGGCGAGGTGCCCCAGCTGACCTGTGGCTTGATCTGTGCGGCGTCGAGCTCGACCACGGTATCGAATACCGCATCGGTGTCGGACACCAGCCCTCGCCAGGCGGCAACCGCTTGCGGCCACTGGCTGACAGTCGGCGCGTAAGGGCGGCCTTCGACGTAATCGATGGTGGTCTGGTCGACAGCGACCAGGCCAACTCGGGCGCCGGCCTCGATGGACATGTTGCAGATGGTCATGCGGCCTTCCATCGATAAGTCGCGGATGGCGCTGCCAGCAAATTCCATGGCATGGCCGTTACCGCCGGCGGTGCCGATCTTGCCGATCACGGCAAGGACGATGTCCTTGGCGGTCACGCCTTCGCCCAGCTGGCCCTCGACACTGACCAGCATGTTCTTCATTTTTTTTGCGACCAGGCACTGGGTGGCGAGCACGTGCTCGACCTCGGAAGTGCCGATGCCGTGGGCCAGTGCGCCGAAAGCGCCGTGAGTCGAGGTGTGCGAGTCGCCACAGACCACGGTCATGCCCGGCAAGGTGGCGCCCTGCTCTGGGCTGATGACGTGAACGATGCCCTGGCGAATGTCGTTCATCTTGAATTCGACGATGCCGTATTCGTCACAGTTTTCATCGAGGGTCTGCACTTGCAAACGCGACACCTGGTCAGCGATGGCCTCGATGCCGCCTTTGCGCTCAGGGGTAGTCGGCACGTTGTGATCGGGCGTAGCGATGTTGGCGTCGATCCGCCACGGCTGCCGCTTGGCCAGACGCAGGCCTTCGAATGCCTGGGGCGACGTCACTTCGTGAATGATGTGGCGATCGATGTAGATCAACGACGAACCATCGTCGCGTCGCTTGACCTCATGCGCATCCCAGAGCTTGTCGTAAAGCGTTTTGCCGGCCATCAGACTGTTCCTCATCAGCGTCTTTCTATGCCAATAACCCCTTGGCTTGTACGGACGATGCTATGGGTTTAGATTGAATAACTCAAATTGATAATTTTTATGCTTTGGATAACCAAAAGGAATACCAGCAGTGGACCTGGCCAACCTCAGTGCGTTTATCGCCATCGCCGAGACCGGCAGTTTTTCTGGCGCAGGAGAACGCCTGCATTTGACCCAGCCCGCCATCAGCAAACGCATCGCTGGCCTTGAGCAGCAACTTGATGTTCGCCTGTTCGATCGGCTGGGCCGCGAAGTGACTCTGACCGAGGCCGGCCGCGCCCTGCTCCCGCGTGCCTACCAGATACTCAATGTACTCGACGACACACGACGCGCCCTGAGCAATCTGACCGGTGAAGTCACGGGTAGGCTGACCCTGGCGACCAGCCACCACATCGGCCTGCACCGCCTGCCACCGTTATTGCGGGCTTTCACCCGTCAGTACCCCCTCGTTGCGCTGGATATTCAGTTCCTCGATTCAGAAGCGGCCTACGATGAAATACTCCACGGCCGGGCTGAAATCGCGGTAATTACCCTGGCCCCCGAACCGCACAACCTGGTGCGCGCGGTGCCGGTCTGGGACGATCCGCTGGATCTGGTGGCTGCCCCCGAGCACCCGCTGGCCAGCAGCGAGGCAGTGAGCCTGGCTGACGTCGCCCGCCATCCGGCAGTGTTTCCCGGCGGCAATACCTTTACCCACCACATTGTCCAGCGCCTGTTTGAAAGCCAGGGCCTGACACCCAACATCGCGATGAGCACCAACTACCTGGAAACCATCAAGATGATGGTCTCGATCGGCCTTGCCTGGAGCGTGCTGCCGCGCACCATGCTCGATGATCAGGTTGCGCCTATCGCTTTGCCCGGCGTAAAGCTGACGCGGCAGCTAGGCTACATTCTGCACACCGAGCGCACCCTTTCGAATGCCGCCAAGGCATTCATGGCCCTGCTCGACAGTCACGCCGGCAGCGCCTGACGGTTCGTCGGGGCGGCACACCACTCTCAGGGACAGGTCACTCGCCAAAGGTCTGGTATCGATGCCCAAATCAGCTAACCGTTTTCCGCGCTTGCCGCGTATTCCTGCTGTCGACCCGCAGGACTCGGAGTTGGCCTGGCAGAACGCCCCGCAGTTGTTGGCGGCGCTCAATGGCGCGCAATTGGGCGCTTGGCTGTGGGATATCGACAGTGGCCGAATCAGTTGGTCGCGAGGCACTCAGGCGCTGTTCGGCTTCGATCCGCAGCAGCCTTTGCCCAGTGATATCGACTACCTTGAACTGCTCCCGGAGGAAGACCGCGCGCGCACCCGCCTGGCGTTTCAGGCGGTGGTCAATGGCGAGCCCATCGAGCAGGCCATGCGTCATCGGATTCGCTGGCCCGACGGCAGCCTGCACTGGCTGGAAGTCAGCGGCAGCCTGACCCACGACCGTAATGGCCGCCGGCAGATGATCGGCGTGATCCGCGAAATCACCCGCCAGCGCGACCGCGAAACGGCCTTGATCAACTCGGAAAAACGCTTTGCCAGCCTGTTTCACATGAGCCCCAATGCGATTCTGCTCAGCCGGCGCAAAGACGGCATGCTGTTCGAGGTCAACCAGCATTTTGAAGACATGTTCGGCTGGCCCGGGGCGCAGATCGTCGGCAAGACCAGTATCGAACTGGGCCTGTGGGTGCATCCGGAACAGCGCCAGCAGGTACTGGAGGCGACCCGCTACAACACCGGGCCGATCACCATGGAAGTGCAGTTTCGCGGCAGCGGCGGCAAGGTCCACGACGGCATCCTGTGCACCCAGAGCATCGAGCTGGAGGGCATAGCGTTTCTACTCACTACCTTTGTCGATACCAGCGAGCGCAAGCGCGCCGAGCTTGCCCTCAAGGACAGCCAGGAACGCCTCGACCTGGCGCTGGACTCTGCCCAGCTGGGGACCTGGGACTGGCATATCCCCAGCGGCATGCTCTACGGCTCGGCGCGCGCCGCGCAGCTGCATGGGCTGGAGCCGGTGCCGTTTCATGAATCCTTCGAAGCATTTTTCGAAGGTGTGCCTGAACAGGAGCGTGAGGCCATGCGCCAGTCTTATCGCAGCTTGCGCGAAGGCCCGGCGGGCAGTTACCAGATCACCTACCGGGTGCAGCTGGAAAACGGCGCAGCGCGCTATATAGAAAGCCGCGCCCGCCTCTACCGTGACGAGCAGGGCAATCCGTTGCGCATGGCTGGCACCTTGCTCGACATCACCGACCAGGTCGAGCGCGAGCAGCGCCTGAGCGCCTCTGAAGAAAAGTTCGCCAGCCTCTTCCAGGTCAGCCCCGACCCAATCTGCGTAACCCGCCAGGACAATGGCCAGTTCATCGAGATCAACCCGGCCTTCAGCCAGACCTTTGGCTGGAGCGCGCAACAGGTGCTTGGCCGCACCGCCGAGCAGATCGGCCTGTGGGCAGAAACCGCAGAGCGCGCCCAGCGTATCGAACACGTGATCCGCGAACGGGCGCTGAGCAACGTCGCAGTCGTGGTCAACCATCGTAGTGGCGCGCCCATGACCTGTGTCATTTCCAGCCGCCTGATCATGGTCGATAACCAGCCCTGCAGCGTGACCTCACTGCGTGACATCACTCAGCAGCAGCGCGCCGAAGCGGCAATCAAGGCCAGTGAAGAGAAATTCGCCAAGGCGTTTCACTCCAGCCCCGACGCCATCACCATAACCGTGCGCGCCAGCGGCCTGTACCTGGAAGTCAACGACGGCTTCTGCCGCCTGACGGGCTACAGCATTGACGAAGTGATCGGGCGTACCGTGCACGAGCTCGGCATCTGGGCCGACGACACGCAACGGGCGACCTTGCTCAGCGAGATCAAACTGCGCGGGCGGGTGCACCACCGCGAGATGCTCGGACGCAACAAACGCGGCGAGCTGCTGACGGTGGAAGTGTCAGTCGAGCCGATTACCCTGAATGCCACCGAATGCCTGCTGCTGACCGCGCGCGACGTCAGCCAGCTGAAAAACGCCCAGGCGCAGATTCGCCACCTGGCGTACCACGACCCGCTCACCAACCTGCCCAACCGCGCCCTGCTGATGGACCGCCTGAGCCAGCAGATCGCCCTGCTCAAGCGGCACAACCTGCGCGGCGCGCTGCTGTTTCTCGACCTCGATCACTTCAAGCACATCAACGACTCACTCGGTCACCCGGTCGGCGACATCGTGCTCAAGGTCATCACCGCCCGGCTCGAGGCCAGCGTGCGCCTGGAAGACACGGTGGCGCGCCTGGGCGGCGACGAGTTCGTGGTCTTGCTCAGCGGTCTGGAAGGCAGCCGCGAGACGGTTGAAGGCAAGGTCCGCGAACTGGCCGACACCCTGCGCGAATTGCTCGCCGAGCCGATGTCTCTGGACGGCCAGCGCCTGCAAGTCACCCCCAGCATTGGCGTTGCCTTGATCCCCGATCATGGGGCAACGCCTGCCGACTTGCTCAAGCGCGCCGACATTGCCCTGTACCGGGCGAAGGACTCTGGGCGCAACACCACCCAGCTGTACCACACCACCATGCAAAAGGCGGCCAGTGAACGCCTGCGCATGGAGAATGATCTGCGCCAGGCGTTGGCCCGCGGCGAACTGGCGCTGCACTTTCAGCCGCAGGTGGATGCCCGCGACAATCGCATTGTCGGCGCTGAAGTACTGCTGCGCTGGCATCACCCGCAACTGGGGCAGCAACCGCCCTCGCAGTTCATCCAGGTGCTGGAAGAAAGCGGGCTGATTCTGGAGGTGGGTAGCTGGATTCTCGACGAGGCCTGTGATGCCTGCGCCGGCATGCTCAGCGACGGCCTGATCAAGGCGGACGAGTTCAGCCTGTGCGTGAATATCAGCCCGCGGCAGTTCCGCCAGAACGACTTTGTCGGCAGAGTGCTGCGCAGCCTGGACGACTATCGCCTGCCCCGGCACATGCTCAAGCTGGAGATTACCGAGGGCATCGTGATCCAGAATCTGGAGGACACCATCGCCAAGATGCGTGAACTCAAAGGCTACGGCGTGAGTTTTGCCATGGATGACTTCGGCACCGGTTACTCGTCGCTGACCTATCTCAAGCGGCTGCCGGTGGATACCTTGAAGATCGACCAGTCATTCGTGCGCGATGCGCCGATAGATCCCAATGACGCCGAGATCGTCCGCGCCATCGTCGCCATGGCCCGCAGCCTTGAGTTGACGATCATTGCCGAGGGCGTCGAGCTGAGCGAGCAGTTGGCGTTTCTCGAGCGGCTGGGTTGCCATTTGTATCAGGGGTATTTGCATAGCCGGCCGTTGCCGCTGAGCGAGTTCAGGCAAATGTTGCTTGAGGCACCGGCGGATTATTGATCAGGCGGGGGATAGAGGAATGGGGCCGCGAGGCGGCCCCAGCCAATCGTCAGTTCAACGCTGGCTTGTCAGCACTGATCGGGATCCGCTTGGCTTTGGCTTCTTCCGGCACGACGCGCAGCAGTTCGACGCTGAGCAGTCCGTTGGCCAGGCCTGCGGATTTCACTTCGATGTGGTCGGCCAGGCGGAACGACAACTTGAAGGCACGCTGAGCGATGCCCTGGTGCAGGTAGGTCACTGCGTCGTTGCTGGCGTCGCGTTTGCCGCCAGTAACCGTCAGTACACCCTTCTCAACCTGCAGTTCAAGGTCTGATTCCTGGAAGCCTGCTGCTGCAACCACGATGCGATAGTGATCATCGCCATGTTTTTCCACGTTGTAGGGCGGGTAGCTGCTACCGGCCTCATTACGCGCCGCGGATTCGAACAGGTCGTTGAAACGGTCGAAACCAACGGAATGGCGGAACAGTGGTGCAAGGGAGAAAGCGGTAGTCATGGTCATAAACTCCTGAAAATCAGCAAGTGAGTCAATCCGCGACCCGAATTCGGCATCGCGTACTAAATAGATATGGCCCGACCAACCGCTTTCAAGAGCTCAACCAAAAAAATTTTTAAAATTTGCTCAGGCCACTGCTTCACATGGCAGCTGGCTGATGTCGGCACCCAGCAAATGGGTGATCCGCTGACAATCATCGACCCGGCGCAGTTCGGCAAATAACAGTACTGCTTCCGGATAGCTGCGAGTCAGCATTGCCACCCACTGCTTCATCCGCCCCGGCGCATAGCGCGGCGACAGCTTGGCCTGGGCCTGACGCCAAAACTCGCGCAGCAACGGCAACAGCGCCTGCCAGGCAAGCGGCTGATACTCGAGCCCCGCCCGTGCAGCAGCAATCTGCAGGCCCAGATCAGGCCGCGACACCAGGCCACGGCCGAGCATGATGTCTTCAGCGCCGCTGACCTCGCGGCACCGTCGCCAGTCGTCCACGGTCCAGATCTCGCCATTGGCGAACACCGGCACCTTGACCACATCCTGCACCCGCGCCACCCACTCCCAGTGCGCCGGCGGCTTGTAGCCCTCGACCTTGGTCCGTGCATGCACCACCAGGTGCGCCGAGCCACCTTCGGCCAACGCGGTAGCGCAATCGAGGGCGCCATCCGGGGTATCGAAGCCCAGACGCATCTTGGCCGTGACCGGGATGTGGGCAGGCACCGCCCGGCGCACTTCACGGACGATCGCGTGGAGCAACTCAGGCTCCTTGAGCAACACCGCCCCACCGCGGGACTTGTTCACCGTCTTGGCCGGGCAGCCGAAATTCAGGTCGATCACCGGCGCGCCCAGCTCGCAGGCCAATGCAGCGTTTTCAGCCAGGCACACCGGATCGGAGCCAAGCAACTGCACGCGCATGGGCACACCTGCCGCAGTACGCGCGCCGTGGCGCAGTTCAGGGGCGAGCTTGTCGAACTGGGAAGGTGGCAGCAGGCGGTCGCAGACGCGAATGAACTCGGTCACGCACCAGTCGACACCGCCGACCCGCGTGAGCACGTCGCGCAGGATGTTGTCGACCAGCCCCTCCATGGGGGCCAGGGCAATTTGCATGAGGGGGCTCTTCAAAAATTTGCATTCTATCAGAGAAGAAACCCGGACGGACGGAGGGCAGCTGCTGAGGCGAGAGCACCACGGTGCGCAACACAATCGCCCGTTTGAAAAATAATTGCGTGGAATTCAGATTTTTTTCACGTTTAACCGCTCGCGATTGACAGTAACAATTCCTACAGCGCATCCAGTACAGTCAGAAGAAAAACTTGCGCTTAAGAAAACAGCGAGCAACCAATAGCATTTCAATCCTGGGACTACATTAATTTAGGAAATTTCTGAAATCCATTTCGCAGGATTATTCGCCAAATAACGAAACTCAATAAACATACTACACCGTAGAGGTACTCATTGATCGCCGGGTAACATTGACGAACAGCATCAAAACTACTAAACCTTGAAAACCCCACACCGGGGCACTCAAGGAGGCAAAATGACAACTACATTTGGAACTACGCTGCTGAAGTTAAAAACAGGGGACGCCAACCACTTCGATTCTGAGTTCTTTGGCGGATCGGGCGGTGCAGGTGGCTGTGGAGGTAGCGGCGGATGCGGCGGCGGCGGCGGATGCAGCGGCGGGAGTGGTGGCTCTGGCGGATCTGGTGGCCATGCGGTGAGCAAGTCTGACCAGACTAATAAATAGGTGACTATCAAGGCATCCCTTCAGTAACAGCGTTGGGATGCCCTCCGGAGCCAGCCATGAAAAAAATGAAAATATGCAACTATGAGATTCTAAACTTCGATGCCGAGCCATTAATTTACTCTGATCACGGCATTACAAGGATAACCAATCCTCAACTGGTCCGCGCGCTGCAAGACCTGACGAAACATCGTAACAAAACAGTGACAGAGCTTCAGCTTGGCAAGGTACTGAGTGATTACTGCCTGGACCCGCAAGAAGCTAAAGATTACCTCAGGCGCCTTGAAATAATAGACAACCTCCGGCCCCCTCCTGTCTTGACAAACACCATTATTTATTGCGACTGGTACATTTCACAATCAACAAAGGATCAGATCGCATCCAGCGCACAAGGTATCTTGGAAGTAAAAGGCATAGCCGAAAACCCAACATTTAGCGCGCACACCCCAACACTATTCATATTGGTATATACCAAGCTCGACCTGACGGAACTGAAAGGCATCTATTACGACATAATAGACAAAAATCCGAAATCAGCTATAAGCGTTGGCTTTACGAGCGGCAACGTCTTTCATCTCACCGAGCCTCACATACCTGCTGTCAACAATCCATGCGCATTTTGCACGCTGGACCGAATTATTTACTACCAAAACATGAGAGGCAGCCACCACCATTGGAGCAAACTACTGGCTTTCTGCCACTCCGAAAACATTGCACTCCCTAAGAAAGAGCTGGAGGGTATGGAGAGCGCCTTGGTGCTCGGACTACTTGTAAGAGTCGCCAACAGGTTGACGTGCAATCAGCAGCGGAAATCCACACAAGATCGACTCCTCCACTCTACAACATTGGATTTAGAAACAGGATCGCTTCAGGAAGCCCCAAGCGTTCATTGGTCACTATGCAAGTGCCTGGAGGAAAAGAAATGACTATTCCTCACGATCACTACCTAAAGTTTGTTGAAAATAGCGTACTAGAGGAGACATTATTTTTTCACAATAGAGGCACTTACACAGTAGACAAACTGACTGGACACACAAGCACTCTTCACCATCTTCAGGGAAGCGAATTGGAGAGGATGACTGGGAATGAGTTACCGCTAGATATTATTCACACGCCCACGATGGAAACTAAACTGCAGCCACCGGACAGGCTACACCCGCTTACTCGAAATGATTCTTGTGAGCACTTCAATATGGGCAGCATGCCGTTCGAACTTGTCAAACAACTGCTCACCCCACTTCTCAAGAAACGAGATAGTCATTATGGCCGAGGCTACCCTAGCGGTGGCGCATTGTATCCTGTTGAGGTTTTCTGTTATGACTTGGGTCGTCGCGTCACCGACTGGCCACTTGAAAGCAGGTTGCTTCACCTTCTCCCTTCATCGAGATGTTTTGAAGCTCATGCAACGAATGTCGATGACACCAAACTCATCAACGCATTAACGCCACCCTGTTTCACGCTCGGCACCCCAGCGATAGCAATCGTTTATTGCATCTACCTGCCAAAAACCATTTTTAAATATCGCTACAGAGGCTATCGCCTCGCGCTTATGGAGGCAGGCTCCATGTACATGCTGGTAGACCTGAAGTGCAAGGAACTTAATCTTTCAAATCGGGTCTGGTCTGGATTTACCGACCATCAATTGACCTGCGGCCTAGCACTGAACCCTACACTGTTCTTACCCGCATGCATTCAATACATAGGGCCGCGAAATGAATAATTACAATGAACTACACACCCCACTCGAGGCAGACTTTCAATTTCTACTACCCAGCGCGATCAAAAGCCTACCACACAGTATCGAGTACGGCAGCCGGTGGGACACTTACGGATCAAGTAGCGGATGGTCATACGACACTACTCAACCTGCCTTTGGTGAATACCTCGAACGCAAGCACTTTTATCTTGACGTGCCGACCCACGCACGAGAGCCACTTGATAAAACGCTAACAGCAGAGGAACTAGCTGAATTCCAATATGCCTTTGCCCAGACCGGTCGAGAGGCCGCTTCCCCATGGAAAAATAATCTACCATTAGAACTTACTAGGGTGATCAGAATAAAAGATTATTCGGCTTGTAAAATTCCAACGGCCTGTATCAAGCTCTCAGCATGTACCTCTGCGCACGACAATGAGATCTACCCACTTAGGGACACCTGCGGCTGCAGTGCACACACGAGTATAGACAAGGCTATCTTCGGCGCTATCAAAGAAGCGCTGGAGCGCCAATACCTATTGAGATTCTGGCTCACCGGTTCTTATTGCGAACCCGTAGAAACGTTACTTCTACTGGGGGCCCTGAAAAATTCGCCAACCTCGACCTTATTCAAGCGCCTGATGCAAAGCGGTGAAATTACTGCATTGAATCTCACTGATCGTAATTTTCCAGGGACGTGCATTCTGCTGTGCTATGGCAACCCCATGGCACATACGGCGGTACGTTACTGCGCGGGCATGGCTTACGCCGAAAACCTGGAAAACGCATTGGAGAAGTCAGTAATTGAGTTATGGCAAACCTTTAGATTTATGCACTCTTTTTCAGCAGCCGGCAAAGATTTAACGCAAATCAAAGACCCCTATCTACAACACTTTTTAAATGCAAACTCATACCAGACATATCTAACAATCACCACCATAACTCCACACACAGTAACTGACCGTAATTCGCAAGAATTTACACTAGAAAACTTGATACAACTGTTACGCGAGCGCGAACTGTACGGCTACCTCTACCTAAATCAATTGCTCACCGACAACACAACTATCTATTTCTGCAAGTACCTATCACCGAATATTTTTCTTCACATGAACAACTCGAAGAACTTTAACACCTCCAATCTCTATTCCCGACACTTCTTGAGCGAAGTCAGGCCTGACCGTCTTGCTACCATGGTACCTTTCCCATGACAAAGCCATGCTTTAAGCGATCTCACATAAAGATATATACAATCACCAAATTATTTATCATCGAACAACTCAGAGAGCCCACCGCACTTCTATGGACCACACTCTCCCCGTGCGCATTATTCTACTTCATGGCTTCATCAAAACACGCTCAACTGGCGCCGCCAAACTACACGTCGTCGGCATCATGGTTTTATGCATACATCGCATGCAGCTCAGCCTTATTCGGCTTGAGCTACTACCTCATTGGCCGGCGAGAGAGTGGGTTCATACGGTCATTCATCTATAACGAATCTGCACTGAGGCTATTTCTAACCTCGCACATCCTAAGTAATAGCTGTATCAGCGCGATCCACTTCTCTATCTTCTATTTAATTACCAAGCCCATGGCAGGCGCTTATTCCATCACGGAGTACACATTCCTACTGACGGGTTTTTACATTAGCTACCTGGGGTTTGCATCGATCGGTCTGATTTTTACTATTTTGCCGATCAAGTTCAGTACAGCAGGCACTCTATTTTCAATCTTTTCATTTGCGATGTTGGTGCTAGGGTTTATCAGTGCTTCAGCTACTGAATCCTCAACGCCTCTTTCACGCTACAATCCGCTTGCCCTGATCGCAGCGCTGCTATCGGGCGACATCCCATTGCTGACAGCTGCTGTCGCCGTCGCTGCTTCATTCCTGTTTAGTCTTTATCTGGCCAAGCGCTATTTTCGCATCCAACCCGTATGGAGCAGATACTGAATGACCAAGATCACTATCCGCGACCTAGGCTACTCATATGCTCGCACCCCGCTGTTCCATAAACTCAATTTTTCTGCCTACCGAGGTGAGGCTATCGGAATACTCGGCTCCAATGGCGCGGGCAAGACCACCTTGTTTGACTTGATTTGTAATCTTAGGAAGCCAGACGCCGGTACCCTGACCAATAACGCTTGCCGTCAGTTATACCTATCCCAAACGCTGTCACCTCCCCCAGGCTTGCGTATGCAGGAGATTCACGCCCTCATCACTCATCTTGATGGGGACAAGCCGCTTAGCGCGGGTGAAACCTTCAAGTGCATGGAGCGATGGTCAGTCCCCTTGTATAAACGCTATGCGGCCCTCTGGAACAAAAAACCAGCGAACTGCAGCTATGGAGAAATAAGGAGTTTTTTCACGCTGACGTTGCTCGTGATGCAGGGCGACTTGCTTATCCTTGATGAGCCGACAGCTGGCGTTGACCCGGAGTTCCGGCACTATATATGGCTGGCCATTCGCAAGGCCTGCGCAGAGGGCGCGACCGTGCTCGTCTCATCACACCACATTCAGGAAATCACGGCTAACTGTGATCGGTTCTACATGCTTGCTCAACGCACATTGCAGGAGTTCAGCAGTGCCGAACATTTTATGACCCACCACGACACAGAGTGCCTTGACGAAGCGTTTATCCTCGCTTCGTCGAAAGACTGATTCAGGTATCACATCAGCGCCTGCCCATAACCTTCAATGAATTCGCCCGGCATACGCTTGGGCTTGCCGGTCGACAGCTCGATACAGACAAAGGTGGTTTGCGCGCGCAGCAGGGTCACGCCGTCGCTCGGGCGCTTGAGCTGAAACCGGCGGGTCATGCGCAGGCGCTGGTCCCAGTCGACGATCCAGGTGGCCAGTTGCAGCTCGTCATCTTCGTAGCCGGCAGCCAGGTAATCGATTTCGTGGCGAACAACGGCCATGGCCCGGTCAAGACGGCGATATTCGGGCAGGTCCAGACCCAGACGCTGCGAGTGGCGCCAGGCGCAGCGCTCCAGCCAGGTGACGTAGACCGCGTTGTTGGCGTGGCCGAGGCCGTCGATGTCGTCACCGCCAACGCGTAGGTCGATGATGAATGGCGATGCCAGATCCCAGCTCATGCGCGCTCCGAAGGTCATTGAACGCGTTGATTGTACCGGATGCTCAGGCGCTTTGGCGTGCTGGTGTGGCAGCGCGCGCCAGCAGCTCAAGCACGCCTTCGACCAGGAGCGGGTCGGCCAGCACACGCTGGTGACCGCCTTCTTCGAGCATCAGCAAGCGGCTGTCGAACCAGGCCTTGTGGATCAATTGCGCTTCGCTGGCAGCGACCAGAGGATCATCACTGGCGTGCACTATCAGGCCCGGCAGCTCGAGTTGATAGCCGTTGACGTCAAGCCGGGCGACTTGCAGGCCGACATCCTGCTCGACCTGGCGAATAAACGCCGCCCGCGCCCGCGCCGGCATGCCCAGCCGCTGGGCAAAACCGCGCAATACCCCGAGCAGTTGCGCCGGCGCGGCAATGCTGACCGCAGCCTCGGTGCGCAAACCCCATTGCAGCGCCAGCAAGACACTGGCGCCACCCATGGAATGGCCAATCACGGCGCGCAGCGGTGGCAGTTCGGCAGCGGCTTCGAGCAGCGCCCGGGCAAACAGCGCCACATGCGCCTGGCGGCCCGGAGAACGTCCGTGGGCCGGCCCTTCCAGCGACACCACGGTATGCCCGGCTGCCACCAGCGCTTCAATCAACGCGGCAAACTGGGTTGGGCGCCCTTCCCAACCGTGCATCATCAGCACTGTCGGCCCCTGGCCCCAGCGCAGCGCTGACAGGCCGAAGCGCAAGGTGATGCGTTCAGCTGTCGCCAGCAAGGGCAACTCCCATTGCCGCGGCGGCAGGTTGCGCGGGGTCATGAAGGCGCGGCGCATCTTGCCCGCTATATGCTCGGGGGCCAGCCGGCCCAGGGTACCGTTGACGCCGCGAATCCAGCTCAGGGTAGTCATCATCAATACTCCAGTCAGGCCACTAGATGACCGCCGACTTGGCGGCGCGCAGGATTCGGTCGGACAGCTCACTGGTGCCCAGCGCTCGGGCCAGCGCCAGGCCACCGATCATCAGCGCCAGGTCGGCCAACGCCTTGTCGGCGTCCTCAGGGCGGTCGACCATCTGCGCGGTCATCAGCTCCAGGTGCTCGGCCAGCGCCTCGCGAAACGCCTCAGGCAGGCGCTGCATCTCGCTCAGCGAGGTGGGCAACGGGCATGCCTGCTCGAGCGCGTCGCGATGCTTGCGTGACAGGTAGAAAGCAGCAGCGAGGGCACGGCGGCCGGCGCCGTCCAGGGCTGGATCGATCTGGGTGAATAAACCGCGGCGCTCGCTCAGCAACTGGCTGAACGCCTCGAGCATGAGTTCGTCCTTGCTGTCGAAGTGCGCGTAGAAACCGCCCACGGTCAACCCGGCGGCGCCCATCACCTGACTCACACTGGGCTCGGCCGGTCCGTGCTGGATCAACGCGCTGCGGGCTGAATCGAGAATGCGTTGGCGGGTCTTGCTCTTCTTGTCGTTCATAAGCCACCCGATAAATATTATGAGTGTAATATGATGCACATAATATTTATTGGCAAGCGAAAAAATCGAGCTCAGGCCGCTTCATTGAAAAAGTAAGGAAGGCAGAAAAACAAAAGGCCCATTCAATAATCGAATGAGCCTTATAAGCCCCGCAAAACGCGAGAAAAAATTGGCGTCCCCTAGGGGACTCGAACCCCTGTTACCGCCGTGAAAGGGCGGTGTCCTAGGCCACTAGACGAAGGGGACTTGTAACCTTCGTGCAGGCCCGCTTTCACGAACCCTGGCAAATATTGGTGGAGCTAAGCGGGATCGAACCGCTGACCTCCTGCATGCCATGCAGGCGCTCTCCCAGCTGAGCTATAGCCCCTAAAACAAAAGGCCCATCCAATATGCGAATGAGCCTTTAAAGCCCCGCAAAACGCGGGTAAAACTGGCGTCCCCTAGGGGACTCGAACCCCTGTTACCGCCGTGAAAGGGCGGTGTCCTAGGCCACTAGACGAAGGGGACATAACCTTCGTGCCGGTTCGCTTGCACAAACCGCGGCAAAATTGGTGGAGCTAAGCGGGATCGAACCGCTGACCTCCTGCATGCCATGCAGGCGCTCTCCCAGCTGAGCTATAGCCCCGGATTTCTAGCCTCGCGGCCCAGCGACATGGTTATACATCGCTTGTGTAAAACTGGCGTCCCCTAGGGGACTCGAACCCCTGTTACCGCCGTGAAAGGGCGGTGTCCTAGGCCACTAGACGAAGGGGACGAACCTTCTACCGTGAAACCTGGCGCTGGTGCCGGGTTTCATTCTCCGCCAGCAGTGCTGGCCAAGAATCGGAATTTGGTGGAGCTAAGCGGGATCGAACCGCTGACCTCCTGCATGCCATGCAGGCGCTCTCCCAGCTGAGCTATAGCCCCACAATGTCGCTTTGAACTGAATGCCGGCTGGGTTGCTGACAGTTCGTTACGTTCATCGCTGTGGACGGGGCGCATATTAAGATCGGATGGCTATGCTGTCAAACGAATTTTTGAAATTAACCAAAAGATTTTTCACAGATAACAATCACTTACCGCCCTGCCCCAGCAATTGACGATTTTGCCTACGGCAGCCGGCCCGCCCAGCGTCAGCTGGGACAGGCAAGCACGCTTGGGTAGCTGGCTGTCAGGCAATGTTGGCCAGCAGTTTTTCCCATTCCTTGTTTTCTTTCTTCGACACACCACCGAGCAGATCCAGCGCCTGACGCAGGCGGTAGCGAGTCAGGTCAGGGCCAAGGATTTCCATCGCATCCAGCACCGACACCGAACTGGCCTGGCCTGAGATAGCAGCAAACATCAGCGGCATGGCGTCACGCAGCTTCAGCTCAAGCGATTCGACCACGGCCTGGATGCAACCGGTGATGCGGTCTTTTTCCCACTGGCGCAAGCTCTCCAGCTTCCACAGAATCAGCTGGATGACCTGGCGGACCTGATCGGGCGAGAGCTTCTTGTGCTCGAACAGCTTGGCATCAAGCTTCAACGCACCCTCGAAGAAGAAGCCACCCAATGGGGCGATCTGGCTGAAGGTCTCTACGCGGCCCTGCACATGCGGCGCGATCTTCATCATGTAATCGCTGTTGAACGCCCACTTCTGTACCCGTGCAGCGAACTCCTCGACCGGCAACTCACGCAGCCACTGGCCGTTGAGCCAGGACAGCTTTTCGATATCGAAGATCGGCCCACCCAGGGAAACCCGCGACAGGTCGAAGTGCTCGACCATCTCGGCCAGGGAAAACTTCTCGCGCTCGTCCGGCATCGACCAGCCCATGCGGCCGAGGTAATTGAGCATGGCTTCGGGCATGAAGCCCATGCGCTCGTAGAAGGTGACCGAAGTCGGATTCTTGCGCTTGGACAGCTTGCTCTTGTCCGGGTTACGCAGCAGCGGCATGTAGCACAGCTGCGGCTGCTCCCAGCCGAAGTACTCATACAGTTTGATCAGCTTGGGCGCCGACGGCAGCCACTCTTCGCCACGCAGGACGTGAGTGATGCCCATCAGGTGGTCATCGACCACGTTGGCCAAGAAGTAGGTCGGCAGGCCGTCGTTCTTCATCAGGACCTGCATGTCCATGCGATCCCACGGGATTTCGACATCGCCACGGAGCATGTCCGGGACCACGCAGACGCCTTCGCTTGGCACCTTCATGCGGATCACATGGGGCTCACCAGCGGCCAGGCGACGCTGCACTTCCTCAGCGCTGAGCAACAGCGCGCGGCCGTCGTAACGCGGCGTCTCGCCCCGGGCCATCTGTTCGGCGCGCATCTGGTCGAGTTCTTCTGCGGTACAGAAGCAGTAGAACGCATGCCCGGCGTCAACCAGCTGCTTGGCGTACTTCGCGTAGATCTCGCCACGCTCGCTCTGCCGGTAAGGGCCGTGCGGGCCGCCCACGTCCGGGCCTTCGTTCCACTCGATGCCCAGCCAGCGCAGGGCGTCGAAGATCTGCTGTTCCGATTCACGGGTCGAACGCAGCTGATCGGTGTCCTCGATGCGCAGGATGAATTCGCCGCCGTGCTGCTTGGCAAAGCAGTAGTTGAACAGGGCGATGTAGGCGGTGCCAACATGGGGGTCGCCGGTGGGCGATGGCGCGATACGCGTGCGAACGGTGGTCATGGAGGGTCTCGAACGAAGTTGAAACAAAGGCGCGATGTTAGCAGGGAGCGGGCATCAGGCTCCAGCGGTGGCGCAATCGCCCCACCGTCAGCCCAGGCGTGCAGATGATCGGCAGGCTATGCCGATCACCGGACCCGTCGGGCAACTTAGCTGGTGATAAGCCGCTCACGCAGCTTGGTGATCTCGTCGCGCATCTGCGCGGCGGCCTCAAACTCGAGGTCGCGCGCCAGCTGGAACATCTTCTCTTCCATCTGTTTGATGCGTTTGGTGATCTCGCCTGGGGTGCGCAACTCGGCTTCGTAGCGAGCGCTCTCCTCCGCCGCCTTGGCCATGCCTTTGCGCTTCTTGCTGCGCCCGCCGGGGATGTTGGCGCCTTCCATGATGTCGGTGATGTCCTTGACCACCCCTTTGGGCACGATGCCGTTGGCCTCGTTGAAGGCGATCTGCTTTGCCCGGCGGCGCTCGGTCTCGTCGATGGCGCGTTGCATCGAGCCGGTCATGCGGTCGGCATACAGGATGGCCTTGCCGTTGAGGTTACGCGCCGCGCGGCCGATGGTCTGGATCAGCGAGCGGTCCGAGCGCAGGAAACCCTCCTTGTCGGCGTCCAGAATCGCCACCAGCGACACTTCGGGCATGTCCAGGCCTTCACGCAGCAGGTTGATCCCCACCAGCACATCGAAGGTACCCAGACGCAGGTCGCGAATGATCTCTACCCGCTCGACAGTGTCGATGTCCGAGTGCAGGTAGCGCACGCGTATGTCGTGGTCGGCCAGGTAGTCACTGAGGTCTTCGGCCATGCGCTTGGTCAGCGTGGTGGCCAGCACGCGCTCGCCAACGGCCACACGTTTGCCGATCTCCGACAACAGATCGTCGACCTGGGTCAGCGCCGGGCGGATTTCTACCAATGGATCAACCAAGCCGGTCGGCCGCACCACCTGCTCGACCACACGCCCGGCATGCTCCGCCTCGTACTGACCGGGGGTGGCAGAAACGAAGATGGTCTGCGGGCTGACCGACTCCCATTCATCGAAGCGCATGGGCCGGTTGTCCAGCGCCGATGGCAGACGGAAACCGTACTCGACCAGAGTCTCCTTGCGTGAACGGTCGCCTTTGTACATGGCGCCGACCTGCGGAACGCTCACGTGCGACTCGTCGATCACCAGCAGGGCGTCGGCAGGCAGGTAGTCGTACAGGGTGGGCGGCGGCGCACCGGAAGGCCGACCAGACAGGTAGCGCGAGTAGTTTTCGATACCGTTGCAATAGCCCAGCTCGAGGATCATTTCCAGGTCGAAGCGGGTGCGCTGCTCGAGGCGCTGCGCCTCGACCAGCTTGTTGTTCTTGTGCAGGTACTCAAGGCGGTCCTTGAGCTCTTCCTTGATGCCCTCGATTGCCCCAAGCAGGGTTTCACGCGGGGTTACATAGTGGCTCTTCGGATAGAAGGTAAAACGTGGCAGCTTGCGCAGCACCTCGCCGGTCAACGGGTCGAAGGCGGCAATGTTCTCCACTTCGTCATCGAACAATTCGATGCGGATCGCCTCGAGATCTGACTCGGCCGGGTACACGTCTATGACATCACCGCGCACACGGAAGGTGGCGCGGGCGAAGTCCATCTCGTTGCGGGTGTACTGCAGATCGGCCAGGCGCCGCAGCAACGCGCGCTGGTCGAACTTGTCGCCGCGATCGATGTGCAGGACCATCTTGAGGTACGTTTCAGGGCTGCCCAGACCGTAGATGCACGACACCGTGGTGACAATGATGGCGTCGCGTCGCTCGAGCAGGGCCTTGGTAGCCGACAGGCGCATCTGCTCGATATGGTCGTTGATCGATGCATCCTTCTCGATGAAGGTGTCCGAAGACGGCACATAGGCTTCCGGCTGATAGTAGTCGTAGTAGGAAACGAAATACTCGACCGCGTTGTTCGGGAAAAACGCCTTGAACTCGCCATACAACTGGGCCGCCAGGGTCTTGTTCGGCGCCAGCACCAGGGTTGGCCGCTGCACCTGCTGAATCACGTTGGCGATACTGAAGGTCTTGCCCGAGCCGGTTACCCCGAGCAAGGTCTGGTGCGAAAGCCCGGCGTCGATACCCTCGACCAACTGGCGAATCGCCTCAGGCTGGTCGCCGGCCGGCTGAAAACGGGTGACAAGCTGAAACTCGGACATGGCAGACCTCGAGCAACTGTAAATATAGCCAGTAGTCTACACCGAAACGGGCCTTTCCATTGCCCGCTTCGCGGCTGGCGCTGTGAACGTGTGTTTCTGTGGACCGGGCAATTAGACCAATGGTCCAAAAAAATTGCGAAAAAACGCCGGAAAACCTGCGCCCGATGGTCGCAGCGGTCGGCGCGTATCTCTATACTGACTCCCCGTTTGTGCACCGCTTCAGTGCATTCGGCTGGAGCGTGCAAGCCCTATCACACTCCATTCAGAGCCAAGGTAACAATGAGCCTGTTTTCCGCTGTCGAGCTGGCACCCCGCGACCCTATCCTGGGCCTCAACGAAGCTTTCAACACCGACCCGCGCACCGACAAGGTGAACCTGGGCGTCGGCGTTTACTGCAATGAGGAAGGCCGTATCCCGCTGCTGCGCGCAGTGATCGAAGCCGAGACCCAGCGTGCCGCACAGCATGCCTCGCGCGGCTATTTGCCGATCGATGGGATTGCCACCTACGACCAGGCTGTACAGAAGCTGCTGTTCGGCGCCGAATCGCCACTGCTGGCCGCTGGCCGCGTGGTCACCGTGCAGGCCGTGGGCGGCACTGGCGCACTGAAGATCGGCGCAGACTTCCTCAAGCGCCTGTCGCCTGATGCAGTCGTCGCCATCAGCGACCCGAGCTGGGAGAACCACCGCGCGCTTTTCGAGACGGCCGGTTTCCCGGTACAGAACTACCGCTACTACGATGCTGCCAGCCACGACGTCAACCGCGCCGGCATGCTCGAAGACCTCAACCAGCTGCCGTCGGGCTCGATCATCGTCCTGCATGCCTGCTGCCATAACCCGACCGGTGTCGACCTGACCCTGGACGACTGGAAAAACGTCCTGGAAGTGGTCAAGGCCAAAGGCCATGTGCCGTTCCTCGACATGGCCTATCAGGGCTTTGGCGCCGGCATCGCCGAAGACGCCTTCGCCGTACGCCTGTTCGCCGAGTCGGGCCTGGACTTCTTTGTCTCCAGCTCGTTCTCCAAGTCGTTCTCGCTGTATGGCGAGCGCGTCGGCGCGCTGTCGATCGTCACTGCCTCCAAGGACGAAAGCACCCGCGTGCTGTCGCAGGTCAAGCGGGTTATCCGCACCACCTACTCCAACCCGCCGACCCACGGCGCAAGCATCGTCGCTGCCGTGCTGAACAGCCCTGAGCTGCGCCAGATGTGGGAAGACGAGCTGGGCGAAATGCGTAATCGCATTCACGGCATGCGCAAGCAGATGGTCGAGTTGCTGGCTACCTATGGGGCCAAGCGCGACTTCAGCTTTGTCGGTCGCCAGTGCGGGATGTTCTCCTACTCGGGCCTGACTGCCGAGCAGGTCAATCGCCTGAAGGATGAGTTCGGCATCTATGCGCTGGACACTGGCCGTATCTGTGTTGCTGCGCTGAACCAGAGCAACATCCACGTAGTGACCAAAGCTATCGTCGCGGTGCTTTGATGCAGTTGGGGGCTGCTCTGCAGCCCCCAACTGTTTTCAGCCAGCACGCCCAATCGGGTAAAACTGGCCATGGCTCCACACCCCGAGCCATTCCTCGCCGTCCAGCAAGCGCGGCACCGCCAGCTCCACCAACTGATAGAACACGTTGCGATGCAACAGCGCCTCAAGGTTGCTGCGCATCAGGATGTAGGGCGCAGGTTCCTGCGTGACCGGATCAACCTCGACCCGCAACGGATGCGCACTGCTAGCCTCAATCACATCCTCAACATTGTTGGTGAAACGCAAAACCTGCGCCTCCCCCGCGCCGATCACCTCCAGCAACACCGCCACAAACGGCGCGTCATCGACTTGGATGCCGACCTTCTCGACCGGCGTCACCAAAAAGTAATCATCACCGTCACGGCGCAGGATATTGGAAAACAGCCGGACCATCGGTTTACGGCCAATTGGCGTGCCCTGGTAAAACCAGGTGCCATCACGGGCGATGCGCATGTCGATGTCGCCGCAGAAATCCGGGTTCCACAGGTGAACCGGCGCCGGGCCCCTACCCTTGGGGATTTGCGCCAACAGATCATTGGTCTCGACAGACTCGGTCATCACCCTCTCCTATCAGCGGCTCATACCCAACAGGCTACGAGCGTACTCGCGCATGGGCGCTGCGAGCAAATCCTGCGGGCTATTGTCGTGAAACGTCAACAAACCGCCACGGCTCTTGATCCGCGCTGTGTCGATCAGGTAGCGAGTGCTGGTTTCGATGAGCATCATCTGCACCACGCCGGTGTCCCAACCGAGCCGGTCGACTGCCTGTTCGTCGTACCACTCATCACCATTGCCGATGCGGTCGTCGGTACGAGCGAAGCGGGTATACAGCACGTAATGGGCACCGACCGAGCGGGCTTCGGCGATGGCATCTTCCAGGCCCAGCGGGCCTTGCGCACGACGCACCAGCGGGAAGTACTCGACAAAAGCCTTGAACGCTTCTTCGGCGACGATGTTCTGCTGCGGCAGCGGGCCTTTGCCCGGCGGCACGAACGCACCCTGGCCAATATAGATGAACGAATCCGGTTGCAGGCGCACCGACAGGCTGCGCTGGGTATCGCTATGATCGAGCAGACCGGCATCGCTCATGTGATAGCGAACACCTTCGCCCATATCGCTGACATTCATGCAGCCACCAAGCGCCATCAGCGCCAGCAGCAAAACCAGGCTACGCATCTTTCCTCCAGAGACCGGTGACGAAAAACCGGCGAATAGCCGCCAGATGCAGCTTTTGCGCCAGAGTCAGCCGCCGATCACCTTCATCACCGTTACCCCACCGGCGAAC